>ERZ887851.147-NODE-147-length-69101-cov-43.377502_pt1 | contig 69101 bp, 61 predicted proteins | sample MGYA00521100_ERZ887851 | MGnify/ENA primary metagenome ERZ887851 (study PRJEB32303, sample SAMEA104408602) | aquatic metagenome | biome: Brackish water; feature: Pelagic; material: water | place: Baltic Sea | collected 2014-06-06T16:11:00 | depth 11,444 m ... | reverse complement strand
CAGACCAAGACCACTTTATTGTCTTGATGACTAACAATTAAAATACATTGCTTGTGCTGATCTTTTTTATGTTGATCAATCAAGTGCCTTAAATCTTGAATATTCTGACCCTCTACTTGCATCAGAAGTAACTCACAATCACCCATTAAATGTCGAGATTCTTTTATCTCAATTGGCGATGATGGGTTGGGTTTATTGCCTTTTTTTAAAGATTTATTTTCTGTAATTAAATCTTTAACCTTGGAGGCAACCTCTGATGCTCCAACATTCAATAAGCCTTGAGCGATTTGCAATTGATTGCGTAGCTCTAACATTAATTCCATGGCATGGGCTCCCACCACTGCCTCAATTCTTCTAACGCCTGAAGAAACACTAGATTCATTTGTAATAACAAACATGCCAATATCACCAGTCCTTGAAACGTGAGTTCCACCACATAACTCAACAGAGAAACCATCGCTCATCGATAAGACTCTGACATCATCATCATATTTCTCCCCAAACATGGCTTCCGCCCCCGAAGCAATAGCATCATCAAGCTTCATTAAGTCTGTTGTGACCTCTGAATTGTTTAAAGCATGCATGTTTACCATTGATTCAATTTTTTTAAGTTCATCCTTGCTCACAGCCTTGGGGTGAGAGAAATCAAAGCGTAATTTTGTGGAATCTACCAAAGACCCTTTTTGCTGTACATGATCGCCCAACACATGTTTGAGTGCAGCATGCATTAAATGCGTTGCAGAATGATGGGCTGCTGAAGAACTTCTATAGCGAGGATTAACCTCTAACTTCACCTGATCGCCCAGAGAGATCACGCCCTCATCAAGCATAATTTTATGAATAAAAATATTGCCTTGCTTGATGCAATCTGTGACCTGACCCTGACAACTTGCGCCTGAGAATGTTCCTTGATCGCCTACCTGGCCACCTGATTCAGCATAAAAAGGAGATTGATCAAAAACAATAAGATATTCCTTGGGCGCCTTTGTCGATTCAATGTGAATCTCGTTATCCCATAGACCCAAGACCACGCCTTCTGCTGCTAGCCTTTCATATCCCAGGAAATGAGTTTCTGCAATGGAGGACAGGTCTAACTGAGTGCCTTTAAATTTACTTGCTGATTTTGAGTTCTTAACCTGCTGAGCCATGCATTGACTAAAACCTTCTTGATCCAATGTTAGATCTTGCTCGCGGGCAATATCAGCAGTTAAATCAAAGGGAAATCCAAAAGTATCGTGCAGCTTAAACACAACGTCTCCTGGAATAATCTTTGAAGTCATTTTTTGTATTTCTTTATCTAAAATCTCAATGCCCTTATCTAAGGTTTCAAGAAATTTATTCTCTTCATCATAAATGGTTGTTTCAATAAGAGACTGATTCGATGCAAGCATTGAAAAAGCGCTCTCCATTTCCAGGACCAGTGGAGCTACTAATGTATGTAAGAATGGTGTTTTGGCTCCTAACTTATACCCATGCCTGATCGCTCGACGCATAATTCTCCGCAGGACATAACCACGACCTTCATTGGACGGCATCACACCATCAGCAATTAAAAAACTAACACTTCGAATATGATCAGCAATCACTTTATGGGAAGGCTCGCCCGGAGATTTAATGGCCTCTTCAGAAGCCTTGATTAAATGGCGAAATAAATCAGTTTCATAGTTTGAATTCACGCCCTGCATGACTGCTGTTACTCGCTCTAAACCCATGCCCGTATCAACCGAAGGCTTGGGAAGTGGTGTTAAATCTCCAGCAGTATTTCTATTAAACTGCATAAAAACTAAATTCCATATTTCTACAAATCTATCGCCATCATCACCCGGAGAACCAGGAGGCGTGCCTTCATATTGCTCACCGTGGTCATAATAAATCTCTGAACAAGGCCCGCAAGGGCCGGTATCACCCATGGACCAAAAATTATCTTCCTCGTCCAATCGCACAAGTCGATCTGGTGAAATGCCGATCTTGGATGACCAAATTTCTGCTGCCTCGTCGTCTTCTCTAAAAACAGAAATCCATAGCCTGTCTTTCTCTAGGCCAAGCTCTTTGGTTAAAAAATTCCAAGCCAGCTCAATGGCATGCTCTTTAAAGTAATCTCCAAAACTGAAATTTCCAAGCATTTCAAAGAAGGTATGATGCCTTAGGGTGTAGCCCACATTCTCAAGATCGTTATGCTTGCCGCCAGCTCGAATACATCGTTGACTTGTGGTGGCGCGCTGATAAGGCCTCTTATCTGTTCCTAGGAATACATCTTTAAATTGCACCATGCCGGCATTCGTGAACAACAGTGTCTCATCATTTAATGGGACCAAAGGACTGGAATCCACAATCTCATGATCATGCTTTGCAAAGTATTCTAAAAACTTAGCTCTAATTTCACTGGTTAACATTATCAAACACTTCCTTTAAAAAATTAGTCATGGCGATCCAAGAACGCTTATCACTATCATGATTATAAACTGTTCCCATTTCAATATCGTTAGCTTCTGGATTAGTGAAGGCATGGTGGGTATTGCCATAACTAATAAACTGCCAATCTGCCTCTGATTGTGTCATCTCGTCTTGCAAAGCTAGAATTTGCTCTGATGAGACCATGGGATCTAGGTCGCCATGCAGGACTAATAGCTTTGAGCGCACCTGATTAAAAGTTTCAGTAGACTGGTTTAATAGACCATGAAAACTAACGCATCCGGCTAAGTCATAGCCTGAGCGAGCAAGCTCGATAGAGGCAAGGCCACCAAAACAAAATCCAATCATTGCAATTTTTGAAGCATCAACTCCCTCGAGATCTTTGCCGAATTCAACAGCACTAATAAGGCGCTGACGAAATAACTGTCTATCTGCCATAAAAGGCTCAATGAGAGCTTGATTCTCTTGAGGGCTCTGACCATTCACTCCTCCACCATAAATATCGATCGATAGAGCGGCATACCCAAGTGAATTTAATGCCTGCGCCTTCTCATCTTCAAACTTAGAGCGACCCTTCCAAGTATGAGCAACTAACACCAAGGGCAGTGGCGTGGGTGACTCTGGTATGGATAAATGGCCGATACACTCAACAGCACCATCAAAATAACTTACAGTCTTAACTATCATTCCCGTTGCCCAAGGCTGCTTTGTATCTTTTGTAGTTTGCGATGTAATGATGGGCATTTAACGATGGTATTAACTGCTCTTCCGCCGACAGCTCTTTCTTAATTTTTCCTGGCATACCCAGCACCATTGAGCCGTCAGGAACGACCATCCCCTCTGTGATCAAAGCCTTGGCTCCAATAATGCAGTTTTTGCCAATTTTGGCTCCATTTAAAATGACAGAACCTATTCCAATAAGAGTGCCATCTCCTATCTCGCAACCATGCAGCATCACCATGTGCCCGACGGTAACGAATTTTCCGATGGTGCAGCCAAAGCCTGGGTCGGTGTGAATCACTGAATTATCTTGAATGTTGGTTCCTTCTCCCAAAATAATCGGCTCATTATCGCCTCTAATAGTGCAATGAAACCAAATGCTGGCGTCTTTAGCCATCTGAACATCCCCGATCACCGTGGCGTCTGGAGCAATCCAAAAATCTTCATTTTCGGTGCTTAATCTTTTGTTGTTCATTTCGATAATCATGGCGCTCTATCCCTCTAATATTTCTATGTTTGCATCAAAACAAACATTTAAAAAGTTTACTGTAATCATGGCTGTCAAACCCCAAATTTTTTGATTTTTTAAATTCCATGTTGGCACCAACCAAACGCCGCCCTGCCTTTCAATGCGCTGTCGCTCCATGTTATTAGCATCCAATAGAAAACTGAGTGGTACCGTAAAAATTTCTTGAATCTCTTCATTGGGTTGAAGATCTTGGGGTTGATCAACAGATGCGACAAAAGGATTTACTTCAATCTTATGACGTGAAATTAAATAATCTAATTTACCCAGCTCAGTTACATCCTTGCTTTGTAAGCTCATTTCTTCATTGGACTCTCTGAGCGCTGTCTCAAAAAGACTGGCATCTTCTTCGTCTGCTTTGCCGCCAGGGAAACTGACCTCCCCTGAATGAGAGGAAAGGTGATTGGAGCGCTGAGTGTAGATTAATTCAGGTGACTCAATAAATTTTCCATAATTTAAAATTGCAATCAAGACAGATGCTTGTGGGCGACCGCTTGGCTTTTCAAAATTATTAGATTTTAGTTTATACTTGATCTCTTCAATCATTGCGTAAGTTTAACTTCTTACAACATTTAATTCTCTAACAAAGGAGTACTTTTGAGATATTGTTCAAAATGCGGAAGTGATCAAATTGACTTCAAAGTTCCTGATGATGACACCATCAAGCGCTACATTTGCTCTGCATGTGATTCAATCTTCTATACCAACCCCAATGTTATTGTGGGAACGATATGCGTAAAAGATGACCAGGTCTTACTTTGCAAAAGAAATATTGAACCTCGATTTGGACTATGGACTCTTCCAGCTGGATTTATGGAGAATTCAGAAACGCTTCAAGAAGGAGCTCTAAGAGAGACGAAAGAGGAAACCCAAGCATCACCAACCATCACATCTCCTTATGCTGCTTTTAGCCTTACTCATATTAGTCAGGTTCACCTCTTTTACCTAGCGGACCTCGGAGATGAGAGCTTTGGCCCTACCTCGGAAAGCTCAGAAGTTGAGTTATTTTATGAAAAAGATATTCCATGGGATCAAATAGCCTTTCCAACCGTTACAAAAACACTGGAATACTACTTCAAAGATAAGAAAGAAGGGGTCTACCCATTTCGAGAGGAAGGATTAAAGCTCTGGTAATACGTAACAGGGAATTTATGAGCCTTTCGTGAATTGATATGCATTTAAAAAGATTTGCATCCATGGAGAATATTCCTTCCAAGTAGATGGTTTCCAAGACAATTGTTGCGCCCTAAATACCCTCTCAGGGTGAGGCATCATGATGGTTGCTCGGCCATCTTTCGAGGTTAAGCCAGTGATTCCTTCTGGGGAGCCATTAGGGTTAGTGGGATAGATCGAAGTTGGGCTGCCTTTGCTGTTAGTGAATTGAACAGCTATCTGATTATGCAAGCGAAGATTGTTAATTGCCCCATCTTGAAATGAAGCTCTGCCTTCACCATGAGCTACCGCCACAGGTATTTGCCATCCTTCCATGCCTTTGAGTAGAATTGAGTTAGATTGAGAGATGGTTACTTGAGATAAACGTGCCTCAAATTGATCGGACTCATTCCATAAAAATTTTGGCCAATCCTCAGCGCCAGGAATTAAATCTTTCAAATGTGACAACATCTGACATCCATTGCAGACTCCAAGGGTAAAAGTGTCAGGGCGGCCAAAGAAGCTCTCAAAAGCATCTCTCACTTGCGCGTTATAACTGATGCTTGAAGACCAACCGCCTCCGGCTCCCAAAACATCTCCATAAGAAAAGCCACCGCATGCTGCTATCCCTTGAAAAGATGAAAGTAAATTAGGGTTATCTAAAATATCCTGCATGTGCACATCTTGCGCCTCGAATCCTGCCAACATAAAAGCAGCAGCCATCTCATTTTGACCATTCACTCCTTGCTCTCTAACAATTGCAATCTTAGGCTTAATACCAGCATTAAGAGCTGGCAGCTTGGAGGAAAATTGAAAATTATCTTCAGCAACGAGGCCCTCATCATCATATCGCTCAATCAGATCATATTCCTGCTGAGCGCTCTCTGGATTATCTCTAAGAGATTTGATGGCAAAGGAAGTTTCATTCCAAATTTTTTCTAAAGAAACAACAGATTCCTTAAATTTGATATTCTTATTCTGGACAATAGAGATTTGGGGGTCCAAGTCTTGGATAGCACATTTTCGATGCTCTATATTGTGTTGCTTGATGAATTCAAGCGCCTGCTCTTCATGGGCTGCATGAAGTTGAATCACAACACCCGTTTCTTCGGAGAAAAGCGCCTCAAAAATTTGCGCCTCATTCTGAGAATCATCTGATAATAAAATGGTCATGCCGATCTTGTTGGTAAAAGCCAGCTCAACCAGAGTTGTAAGTAAGCCTCCATCAGACACATCATGCAGCGATGTAATCCAGCCGCGCTGAATTAATTCTTGAATCACATTGAAGAGATTTTTAAATACTTCAATGTCTTCAATGTCAGGTGTCTCGCACATGAGAGATTCGGTTACCTCCTCCAAAATAGACCCACCCATTCTAGATCTCTCACTTAGCCTTAGATGATAAAAATTAGAAGAACCGTTAGGATTTAATTCAGTGGTAACTGCTTTCGACACATCTGGCACGGGAGCCATAGCAGTAATGACACCCGACAAAGGGCTTTTAACTTCAAAATTTTCTTGATCTTCTGACCATCTTGTTCTCATAGACAAAGAGTCTTTTCCAACCGGGATAGCAATTCCAAGTTGAGTACACATCTTAGAAACTGCCTCAACTCCATCCCTTAGAGCATGATCATCCTCAGCATCCCCGCAGGCAGCCATCCAGTTAGCTGACAACCTTACTAAGTTTAACTTTGTAATAGGAACGGCAACTAAGTTCATCAAAGCTTCTGCTAATGCCATGCGAAGCGAAGCGGCTGGATTGTGAACGGCTATAGTAGGCTTTTCGCCTATGGATAAAACCTCGCCTGCATTGGAAATAAAAGATCTGGTCGACATGGAGTAGTTAGAGGTAGGAATTTGATATCTACCCACCAGTTGATCTCTTGCAACTAAACCCCCTACCGTTCTGTCGCCGATAGTAATTAAAAATGATTTAGATGCTACGGATGGATGTGATAAGACTCTGTGCACCGCATCAGAGAGACTAATATCATAATTTTTAACTTCTGCAGAAGTAACGCTGTTAGCCTTGGTGAGCTCAATATCTTGAATAGGGAGATCTCCAAATAACATAGACAGAGGAACCTGTACTGGATACTCATCTCGCTCTGGGTCATACACCTCGACAAAATCAGATAATGTTGTGATGCCAACAAATGCAACGGGGCACCTCTCGCGTCGACAAATACTTTCAAATACTTCTTTGTTAGATGGTTTGATAGCAAGCACGTAACGTTCTTGGGATTCATTGGACCAAACTTCCATTGGAGATAGGCTTGGATCAGCAACAGGGATTAAGCTGAGGTCTATCTTTACCCCAAGATTACAATCTTTAGCTAACTCTGGAATTGCATTGGACAGGCCTCCAGCCCCCACATCATGAATAAATTCAATTAAATTGGGAGACTCAAAGGTGCATTGATTAATTACTTCTTGGCATCTTCTTTCCATTTCAGCGTTTTCTCTTTGCACTGATGCAAAATCTAGATCTTCATTGCTCTCTCCAGAGGACATGGATGATGCGGCGCCGCCACCTAAACCTATCAGCATCGAAGGACCACCCAAAACAACGACCAGATCCCCTTCTTGTATAGAATTTTTTAGACTATTGCGATCCTTAACCTCGCCTATTCCTCCGGCCAACATGATCGGTTTATGAAAACCATAGGCGTAATTATCTGTGATCGATTTTTCAAAGACTCTAAAATAACCAACAGTGCTCGGCCTTCCAAACTCATTATTAAAAGCGGCTGCACCAATTGGGGCTTCTATCATAATTTGGAGAGGAGAGGCAATTCTGTGTGGTTTGTTTAAAGGTTTTTCCCACCAGCGAGGAAATTTTTCTAGTCTTAAATTAGATACGTTAAATCCAACCAATCCCATTTTAGGCTTAGCCCCAGTTCCAGTGGCGCCCTCGTCTCTTATCTCGCCGCCTGAGCCAGTCGCTGCACCAGGAAAAGGAGAGATGGCTGTTGGATGATTGTGCGTTTCTACTTTTAAAGTAGAGTTTAATTTTTCTTTTGCAAAGCTATATTGATTATCTAGATTTCTATTCAAGGCTAGAACTTCAGCTCCCTCTATTACAGCTGCATTATCTTTATAGGCCGAAATCAGGTCGGGTTTATTGCCATGACTGGTTTTTTTAATGAGATCAAAAAGAGAGTGCTCTTGAGCAACAGAATCAATCTTCCAGCCAGCATTAAAGATTTTATGTCGGCAATGCTCAGAGTTTGCTTGAGCAAACATCATTAATTCAGCATCCGTGGGGTTGCGATTAACTAAAGAATAAAAATTCTCCAAGTAGGCAACCTCATCACTGGACAGTGCTAACCCTAGCTCTGTATTTGCTTTAACCAAAGCGTCATTCGCAGAGTTAGAAATATCAATAAATTGCAAAGGTCTTCTATCTGGAATAAGCCCTAAACTTGGAAGAGACTCCTTGTAATAAAAGACTGCTTGAGTCATTCGATCATAAAGATCGGTGATAATTAACTCGCTAATGTCAGTTGCGCCATCTATAAAATATCCAAAATACCTCTCAATACTCTGAACCCCTTGAATGTGAACATTCGCAATAATTTCTTTTGTTTTCGATGACCAGGGACTAATAATCCCTGCTCTAGGACCAATAAAAAAATGAGGAGCCTGAGATTGCTCGGTTGCATTAAGCAAGTTCAGTAATGTTGAGTGGTTAGTAAAATCTTGCTGAGCAGTCACTGAGTAATACTCCATGCATGTCAGCTTTAAATTTTGTGAATTATTACTTTGATTGAGTTTTAAATTCTGAGAAGAAACTTTAGACGGCGAAAAACTTGAATGACCTTGAAAAAGCAAGTTTAAATTTTTTGACACCAGCTCTCTATTAAAATATTGTGATAGCTAATTATAAGGATGTTTAAAATTAAAAAAATACAAACGGTCAAATTCCTTGCAAAAAATACAATAATTTTGTGTGCATTTGTTACTTTTCTTGGGTGTGCTAAAGAGCCTGTAGTTACTCCAGTATCAGTTTATTGCAATATTATCAGCGAAAAATTGCTGGCATTTTCTCGCCTTAGCAATTTTGAAAAACAGAAATTTAAAAAATTATCCTCCACTCGCTTGCAAAAATATAAAGAAGATTTTATTGAGGCTGCTGAAACTTTTGAACTGGAATGGGAGCTCTTGGCGGCCGTAGCTTTTCAAGAATCTCAATGGAACCCAAAGGCACGTTCAGCGACTCAGGTAAAAGGCATGATGATGTTAACACTACCTACTGCTGCATCTGTTGGAGTAACCGATAGACTAGATCCCATTCAAAGTATCTTTGGAGGAGCACAATACCTTGCAGAACTTAATCAAATAGTAGAGTTTGGAACTTCCTCGGGGGATAAAATAGCTTTTGTATTAGCAGCCTATAACCTGGGAATAACCAATGTAAATAATGCAATTGAAGGGCTCAATAAAAATCCTACAAAAGTCACTTGGTTAGATCTAGAGGAGCATTTAATAAAAATGGAGTCCTCTATGGATTCTCGGAACTACTCTAGGGGACAACAAACAGTTGATTTTGTAGAAAGAGTTAGAGATTACTACTACCTTCTTCTAGGGCAAAACTGCAAGTGATATCTTAAGAGTTAATTAGTTGCCACTTTAAATTTTTGATTTGATCTCTGCAGAATGCAGCTTTTTCGTATTCTGTCTGCTTGGCATAAACATACATTTGCTCTTCAAGTTTAGTGATTGATTTAGAAATTTTATCTGGGCCATCTGCTTCAATTTTAAAAGGTAAGTCTTCCTCAAAGTATTTAGGTTGAGTTTTTTTAGCTTTTTTGGTGACCCTGGCTCCTTCCATGATGTCTTTAATATCTTTGGTGATCGACCTGGGTGTAATCTTATGCTTGTTGTTGTATTCCACTTGAATTTTTCGTCGACGAGTCATCTCATCCATGGCTCGTTGCATTGAGCCTGTTACCTTGTCTCCATACAAAATAGCGCATCCTTTAATATTCCTTGCCGCCCTACCAACTGTTTGAATAATTGTGACCTCGGATCTTAAAAAACCCTCTTTATCAGCGTCTAAAATTGCGACCAAGGAAACCTCTGGAATATCTAAGCCCTCTCTTAGCAAATTAATACCTACCAGCACATCAAAATGTCCCAGCCTCAAATCTCTGATAATCTCTGTTCTCTCGACTGTATCAACATCTGAATGCATGTACCTTGTTCGAATGCCATTTTCTTCGAGATAATCAGTGAGATCTTCGGCCATACGCTTGGTTAAAGTGGTTATCAAAACCCTTTCCTTTAATGCAGCTCTTGCATTGCATTCACCTATCACATCATCAATCTGAGAGGTTGCCGGTCTTACCTCTACCTGGGGATCGATTAAGCCTGTTGGTCTCACCAATAACTCTGCCATGTTGTCTGCATGCTCTAACTCATACTTGCTCGGAGTCGCTGAAACATAAATTTTTTGTGGTGTAACTTCTTCCCATTCCTCAAACCTCAAGGGTCGATTATCCAGGGCTGAAGGCAACCTAAATCCGTAATCTACCAACGTTTCTTTTCTAGAGCGATCACCTTTATACATTCCGCCAATCTGGGGAACTGAAACATGAGATTCATCCATAAAAACAATGGCATTTTTTGGTAAATAGTCAAATAAGCATGGGGGAGGCTCACCAATGCCTCTGCCTGAAAGGTAGCGTGAATAATTCTCTATGCCCTGACAATATCCAAGTTCTTGCATCATCTCAAGGTCGTAGGTGGTTCGCTCCTGCAATCTTTGTGCTTCAACTAACTTATTGTTGTCTTTTAAGTAAATCAGCCGATCTTTAAGCTCTTCTCTGACGGCTTTCAAGCATCCTAGCACTGTTTCTTTTGGTGTCACGTAATGCGTTTTGGGGTATATCGTAGCCCTGGGAGTCTCTTGAATGACTTCACCGGTCAGTGGGTCAATCCAAAGCAATCGCTCAATCTCGTCTCCAAATAATTCAATTCTCAAAGCATCTCTCTCTGAGTCAGCAGGATAGATGTCGATAACATCGCCTCGCACTCTAAAAGTGGCTCTTCGAAAATCGATATCGTTTCGAGTGTACTGCATCGCTGAAAGGCGACGAAGAATAGCGCGTTGATCAATGGCTTCCCCTCGATCAAGATGCAGAATCATATTTAAATATGCTTCTGGGGCACCCAAGCCATAAATAGCAGAGACTGTTGCAACAACAATGGTGTCATTTCTCTCTAACAGAGCTTTGGTTGCAGAGAGACGCATTTGCTCGATATGCTCATTGATAGACGCATCTTTTGCAATATAGGTATCAGAGGTTGGGACATAGGCTTCTGGCTGATAATAATCATAATAAGACACAAAGTATTCAACCGAGTTCGATGGAAAAAAGTCTTTTAATTCGCCATACAACTGCGCTGCTAAAGTCTTATTGGGCGCCATAATGACAGCCGGTCTTTGCGTCGACTCAATCACTTTGGCCATGGTGTAGGTCTTACCTGAGCCAGTGACCCCAAGCAATACTTGGTGCAATAATCCATCATTCAAACCTTTAACTAAGCTCTCAATTGCTGCTGGCTGATGTCCTGCTGGCTCAAATGGAGACTGAACAATTAAGTTTTTTGTCATTATCCTGTATTACTTTCTAATTTTTAATTTATAATTCACAACTTATTCCCTGATAGCTCAGCGGTAGAGCAGTTGACTGTTAATCAATTGGTCCGTGGTTCGATCCCACGTCAGGGAGCCATTTCCTTAACTGATCATCGATTTTAATCTATTTACTCACTGCATGCATGATGAGTTTATTTATCATGCTCAATACTAAGGCTTTGAACTTTATTTCTCTTTTACTTCCCTTTGGGTAATAATTATTCAATGAAAAGATTGCAAGACAAAGTAGCGATTATTACCGGGGCCGCTAGCGGCATTGGCAAAGAAACAGCATTATTATTTCTAGAGCATGGCGCAAATGTTGTGCTTGCTGATATGAATCAGGTTACTCTCGAAGAAACTTTTGAGCTGATCAAACAGAAAAATTTTGAGCAGAATGCATGTATATGCCTAACTGATGTGTCTGTGGAGCAAGATATTGAAAAGCTAGTCAGTATGGCAGTGGAGCAATTCGGCTCTTTGGATATTTTATTTAATAATGCTGGGATTGGGGGCGCGGTAGGCCCAATTACTCATATCAACGCAGATGAGTGGGATCGATCATTCCAAATTCTTCTTAAATCGGTCTTTCTTGGCTCTAAGCATGCTGCCAGGGTCATGAAAAAAAATACCACGGGCGGCTCAATTATAAATACTGCATCGATAGCAGGAATGGGAGGTGGTTCTGGTCCTCTTGCTTATTCTGCAGCGAAAGCTGGAGTTATTAATTTTTGTAAAAATGCTGCCATTGAATTGGGTCCAGATAAGATTCGGGTAAATGCTATTTCCCCCGGGGCAATCAATACCCCTCTGTTAGCGACTGCAATTGAAGATAGTGAACTTGGGCAACCAATCAAAGATTTTGGTATGCCAATTGATATTGCCAATACAGCATTATTTCTTGCTTCAGATGAATCGAGGTTTATTACAGGAATCAATATATGTGTTGACGGTGGCTTAACATTGGATCAATCAGGTTTAATGACTGACGCAGCAGAACATTATGCAAAAATGGGAATTGAAAGAGTGGTTGGTATGAATATGGGGTCAACTGGTGTTGAGTCTGTAATTAAAAACTTGGAAGAGTAGCTGCTTTAAGATTTTTTCCAGGTTGTCCCTTCGCTGCTGTCATCTAAAATAATTCCCTGTTTCAGTAAACTCTCACGGATCTGATCTGCAGTTTGAAAATCTTTGGTGTCTCTTGCCTTATTCCTGAGAGCAATTTGTTGCTCAATCTCCTCGTCCAGCAAAAGAGATCCAAACTGGAAAAAAACCTTTGGGTCATCTTGTAACAAGCCTAAAACCCCGCTTAATTCTTTGAGGGTTGCAGCGTACTTTGCTGTCTGCGCTGAATCTGAGGAATTATTTATTAATTTAGCTAGCTGGAATAATATGCTGAGCGCTTCAGGTGTATTTAAATCATCATTCATCACCTCTGAGAACTGCTTCATCATATCTTGATCTAACTCATGACCCATGCCTTCAACTGACGCCAGCGCTTGATATAACCTTGCTAATGCAGACCGAGCCTGATCTAAAGATGCATTATCAAAATTTAAAGAACTCCTGTAATGGCTGGAGACCAGGTAGTAACGCAAAACTTCAGGATGGTAAGACACAAATAAATCTTTGAGCATGGCAAAATTTCCTAACGATTTTGACATTTTCTCGCCATTAATTTTTAGCAAGCCTGAGTGCAGCCAATAGTTAGCAAATTGCTTTCCTGAGGAACATTCTGATTGAGCAATTTCATTTTCATGGTGGGGAAATAGTAAGTCTGGGCCGCCACCATGAATATCAAAATGCTCTCCTAGATTTGTTAATGACATAACAGAGCATTCAATATGCCAACCAGGCCTGCCTTTCCCCCATGGTGAATCCCAGGAAGGCTCACCTTCTTTGGCACTTTTCCATAAAACAAAATCCAGAGGATCTTGTTTGGATTCGTCTTCTGCAATTCGAGAGCCAGGATTCAAATCATCGATATTCTTATTAGATAATTTGCCATACTCTGGAAAAGTTCTTACCGCAAAGAAAACATCTCCGCCAGACGAATGATACGCATGACCCTTCTCAATTAAATCCTTAATCATCTCAATCATGCCTGAAATATGATCAGTGGCTTTAGGCTCAGCAGTTGGCAATTCAAGACCTAATTTTAAAAAGTCTTCGTGCATACTAGAAATTGTTCTCTGTGTTAAATCACTAATTAACTCATTATTCTGTATAGCTCTCTCAATAATCTTGTCATCAACATCTGTAATATTTCGAATAAAATTTACTTTATAGCCCTGATTTTTTAGATATCTCACCAGAATATCAAATGCCATCATTGCTCGAGCATGACCTAAATGACAGCTGTCATATACTGTCATTCCACATACATACATACCAACTTCACCTTCATGAATCGGTATAAAATCTTCTTTTTTATTCGTAAGAGAATTATAAAATCTTAATGCCATCTGTTATTTGATATGTGAATCACTTATTATAGAGAACTTAAATTGAATGTAGGTTTTATTAATGTCAAAAATACAAATTACTTTTCTGGTAGTCGTTGTAGCTGCCATTGCTTTAATCTTCTTTCTACCACTCTCTGATCACAAAGATCAGAGCACATATTATCCACAGGAGGATCAAATGTCACTCGTAACTATCTCTACCTCAGCCGGAGACATTCACATAGAGCTGAATGCTGATCAAGCGCCTATCACTGTGGCAAACTTTTTAAAACTTGCAGAAGATGGGTACTACAACGGTACTATTTTTCATAGAATCATCGATGGTTTCATGGTTCAAGGTGGTGGGTTAGATGAAAATATGGCACCAAAACCAACCGGAACAGAGCCCATTCAAAATGAAGCAAACAATGGATTGAAAAATGATCGTGGCACTCTTGCAATGGCTAGAACTATGGATCCCCACTCTGCAACGGGTCAATTTTTTATTAACCATAAAGACAATGATTTTCTTAATCACACAGCTGAGACATCTCAGGGCTGGGGTTATGCTGTTTTTGGCTCCGTCATTAATGGGATGGAAGTCGTAGATCAAATTGCACTCAGCACCACTGCTACTGTAGGTGGTTATGCTGATGCTCCGCTTGAGCCAACAATCATTAACTCCATTACAGTGAGTGAATGAAGTTAGGATTCATCTCGGATCTTCATTTATCTGAAAAAACCCCTTCAACTACTGAAGGTTTTTTTAAATTTTTAAAAGCAGCTGAGCAAGAATTCTCTCACCTATATATTTTAGGTGATTTATTTGAGGCATGGATTGGCGATGATGATGACTCGCCTTTTGCATTAGGGGTTGTAAAAGCAATAAAAGATGCAACTCGAAGCGGCTTAGAGATTTTTTTCATGCATGGCAATCGAGATTTTTTATGTAGTGAAAAATTTTCTGAAGATGCGCATATAATCATGCTGCCAGATCCATTTTTTATAGACTACTTTGATCAAAAGATTGCTCTCTCGCATGGAGATGATTTTTGCACGGATGATTTAGAGTACGTAAAATTTAAAAAAGAAGTGCGCTCTTTGCCGTGGCAACAAAATTTTTTAAGTCAGCCTCTCGAGGATCGTCGCGACATTGCGTCCAATATGAGGGATGTTAGTCAGGCCCATAATAATAATAAAGCCACCTCAATCATGGATGTTGCGCCCAACTCGATTCAGGAATTTTTTACAGAACATCAAATTGATTTGCTAATTCATGGTCATACTCATCGCCCTAATACTCATAAGGCCATAGCACCAAATATTCATGGTGTGCGTATTGTTTTGGGTGACTGGCATGAAACAGGTTGGTGCCTAACACTTGAGGATCAGGAAAGAAGATTGGAGGAATTTAAACTCTAAAAACTCTTGCGTCTCAATTTTTAATACTGTATAAATATACAGTATTTTAAAACCCCATGACTATTAATTATCTCGGTTCAATATCGGCGGATGATCTGCCGGCAACTTTTACAAAATTTTTTTTGGAGCCGGTCTCGGTTGGATTTCCAAGCCCGGCAAATGACTATTTAGAGAGCCCTATAGATCTCAATAAATATCTGATCAAAAATAATGTAGCAACTTTTTTAATAAGAGTGTCAGGGGAATCAATGATTAATGCCAATATTGGAGATCAAGCAATCTTAATAGTGGATAGAAGTCTTAAACCAAGGCATGGGAGCATTGTTGTCGCATCATTAGATGGGGAATTTGTATGTAAAAGATTGCAGCTCAAACCACGTCTTTGTTTGCTACCAGAAAACCCAGCGTATGAACCTATTTATGTGCAGCATGGTCAAGACCTAGACATCATGGGCACGGTCACTGCTGCGATTAATAAATTTGAATGACGTTATTAGCATTGATAGATTGTGATAATTTCTATGCGTCTTGTGAGAGAGTGTTTAGGCCTGATTTGCGAACAAAGCCTATTGTTGTGTTATCTAATAATGATGGGTGCGTGATAGCTAGAAGCAAAGAAGCCAAAGCCATGGGTATAAAAATGGGAGTACCATGGTTTCAAATTGAGCGCACCTATTTAGCCCAAGGAGGTCAGGTGTTCTCCTCAAACTTTGCTCTATATGGGGATCTATCAGGTAGAGTCATGCATATCTTAGAAGGCATGGTAAACAATATTGAGGTGTACAGTATTGATGAGGCATTTTTAGATCTGCAGCATATGCAAGCTAACAGTCATGCCTATGAATTTGGCATTCATTGTAGAAATATCGTACGCCAATGGGTTGGCATCCCTGTTCGCATTGGTATCGCTTCTACAAAAACACTGGCAAAAATTGCCAGTCATATTGCAAAGCAAAAGATTGGGGGAACGGGGGTGCTTTGTTTGCGCCAACAGCATCATATTGACCATGCTTTAAAAAATTTACCAGTCCATGAGATTTGGGGGGTTGGTCGAAATTTATCAAAGCGTCTCAATGATCTAAATATTTACTCAGGCTATGATTTAATGCAAAGCGATACTAGGTTTATCAGGGATAAATTTAGCATTGTATTAGAACGTACTGTGCGAGAGCTTAGGGGGGAGCAATGTTTAAAAATACAAAGCAGTGCTGAGCCTAAAAAACAAATTATTGTTAGTCGCAGCTTCAAAAAACGAATTAATGATTTAGAACAGCTTAGACCTTTGGTAAGTAATTTTGCCGTTAGAGCCAGCGAGAAACTCAGGCATGAGGGACAAAAATGCTTGCAGGTATCAGTTTTAATTTTTACTAGCCCCTTTAGCAATCATGCGCAATACAAAGGGTTTCATAGCATTCAATTCTCTAGCCCAGTCAGCGATACCAGAAGTATTTTAGCAGGAGTCAAAAAAGCTCTAAATAGTTGTTTTAGGCCAGGTTACTCATACGCAAAAGCAGGGGTAGTGCTGAGTCAATTCTCGCAACACTCGATAATTCAGGGGTCACTCTTTGATGAGATGGATCAATCTATTGAAGCCAAGCAAGATGATGGGTTGATGCGCTGCATAGATGCGATGAATGCGAAGCAAGCTCAAGTATATTACGCCTCGCAATTTCCGGGTCAGCTGTCATCAACGAGCAAAATGATGACGTCGCCAAAATATACTACTAATTGGCTAGATTTACCGATCGCTAACTAAAAAATAGCGCTGGTAATGCGCTTCAGATAATTCTAAAAATTCTAGATAAATTTGATTTTTAAGCTCCTCTAAATCTATGGGCGCATGCAAAGTAATGCCAAATTGCTCTAAATCTAGTGGTTGAGAACCAGCCGCACGTAAAAGATCGAAAATCCAAGTCAAAGGATCTAGCGCATCATTAAAATTAATACCTTTTTCATTGAGCTTAGATGCCAGTAAGTCGGAATTAGAGACAGAGAGCCTATCTCGCAAGACCGTTAGCTTAAAATCTTCTAAACGAGTATTCACAAGCTCTTTCTCTAAAATAGAGTACTTGTTCCAATTAATAACTTCATGCACGAAACGTTTGCAGCCTTTGCAGACATTATCACCATATGTGGTAGAGCATATTCCAAGACATGGGGTGGAAGCTTTATTCTTCTTCATATTTTCGATAATACATGATTTTATAAAAGTAAATGAGAGGAATCGATTAATGGGCTTGGGTATTTAGAGATACCGCAGTAAAATGAAGGTCTCAGGAGAAAAATATGCTTGAAGATTACAAAATACACTGCCAAGAGAGAACAAAATTAGGAATACCACCCCTTCCACTATCAGCTCAACAAACATCTGAGCTAGTAGATCTGTTAAAAGAGGAGCATGGGGAATCTAAATTCCTACTTGATCTCTTGAAAGAAAGAACCCCAGCAGGCGTCGATCAAGCGGCCTATGTAAAAGCTGGCTTTCTTGCTGATATCACCACAGGCAAAACAAGCAGCCCATATATCCCGAAGAAAGAGGCTGTAATGATTCTGGGCACAATGCTGGGTGGCTATAATATTCAACCTTTAATTCATTGTCTAAAAGATGCTGAGCTTGGAGCAGAGGCAGCAAATGCTTTGAGCACAACCTTGTTAATTTTTGATGCTTTTAATGATGTTCTAGAGCTCTCGAAAACTAATCCAAATGCTAAAAAAGTAATTGATGCATGGGCAGAAGGATTATGGTTTACAGAAAAAAAAGAGATTCCAAGTCAAATTAAACTTACCGTTTATAAGGTCCCAGGAGAAATCAATACTGATGATTTATCGCCAGCAACAGATGCATGGTCTAGACCAGATATTCCTCTACATGCCTTAGCAATGTTTAAGATGCCAAGAGAAGGTTTGGAAAAGCCATTAGAGACCATTGAGGAACTAAAGAAAAAAGGTAATCCTCTAGCGTTTGTAGGAGATGTTGTAGGCACTGGCTCGTCTAGAAAATCTGCCGTAAACTCAGTGCTATGGCATATGGGAGATGACATTCCAGCAATCCCAAACAAAAAAGAAGGCGGCTTTTGTTTTGGAGGAAAGATTGCTCCAATCTTTTTTAATACTCTAGAAGACTCAGGGGCATTCCCAGTGGAATGCGATGTATCGCAATTAAATATGGGGCAGGAGATTATTTTTGAGCCATTTAATGGAAAAATATTAGATGCGAATAGTGGCGAAGTGCTTTCTAGTTTTGAACTTAAAACACCAGTGCTGCTCGATGAAGTGAGAGCGAATGGTCGAATTCCTTTGATTATTGGAAGACAGCTAACAGATAAAACAAGAGACGCATTAGGGTTAGATCCAACGGATATTTTTACAAGACCTGACGCAGAAGATGCTTCTGATAAAGGGTTCACTCTCGCACAAAAAATGGTTGGGAAGGCTTGCGGTGTTGCTGGCATACGACCAGGAACATATTGCGAGCCACGGATGACCACGGTCGGCTCGCAAGATACAACCGGCCCAATGACTCGAGACGAGTTAAAAGAACTCGCATGTTTGGGATTTTCTGCTGATTTAGTGATGCAATCTTTTTGTCATACTGCCGCTTATCCCAAACCTGTAGATATTGATACCCAACACACATTACCTGATTTTATTATGAATCGTGGTGGGGTATCCCTGAAGCCAGGAGATGGAATTATTCACTCTTGGTTGAATAGAATGCTCTTGCCTGATGGCGTTGGTACAGGTGGTGATAGCCATACACGCTTCCCAATAGGCATCAGCTTTCCTGCTGGCTCTGGGTTAGTTGCTTTTGCAGCAGCCTTGGGGGTCATGCCTCTGGATATGCCAGAATCTGTATTGGTTAGATTTAAAGGAGAAATGCAGCCTGGGATCACTCTAAGAGACCTAGTGAATGCTATTCCCTACGTGGCTATTCAGAAAGGCTTATTAACTGTTTCAAAAGAAGGTAAGAAAAATATTTTTTCAGGTCGCTGCTTAGAAATTGAAGGCTTACCGAATCTTAAGGTGGAGCAAGCATTTGAGCTATCTGATGCTTCTGCAGAGAGATCAGCATCCGGTTGCACAGTGCGACTCAATAAAGAGCCGATTATTGAATACCTGCAATCTAACATTGTCATGCTTAGATGGATGATAGGTAGTGGTTATAAAGATGAGAAAACCTTAGAAAGAAGAGCTCAGGCCATGGAAGAGTGGATTGCAAACCCAGAGTTACTAGAGCCTGATGCCGATGCTGAATATGCTGAAATTATTGAAATTGATCTTAATGAAATTAAAGAACCTTTACTGGCGTGTCCTAATGACCCAGATGATATCAAGCCCCTTTCAGAGGTCTGTGACACTAAAATTGATGAAGTTTTTATTGGTTCGTGTATGACTAATATTGGTCATTTTAGAGCGGCCGGTCATTTGCTCAAAAAACATAATGGTACGAAAGCTAGATTATGGATTGTTCCTCCAACTAAAATGGATGAAAAGCAACTGATGGAAGAAGGTATCTACAATGTATTTGGTACCTCGGGTGCGCGAACAGAAATACCTGGGTGCTCACTGTGCATGGGAAATCAAGCTAGGGTGCTAGCAAACTCAACAGTGGTCTCAACCTCTACCAGAAACTTCCCAAATCGCCTGGGTGATGGTGCGGACGTGTTTCTTGCATCAGCAGAACTTGCTGCAATTTCATCAATTCTAGGAAAGTTACCCAGTCCTGAGGAATATTTAAAATACATGGAAGAGATTAACCCTCTAGCAGACGATATATATCGTTACTTAAATTTTAATGAAATAGAGACTTATGTAGAGACTGCAGGGAGTGCAAAAATCCCATCTATCAATATAGTGAGTGTCTAACTTAATCGTTCTCTAGAAAGCTTGTTGCTATCTTGTCGACTAGCTTCTAGGTCTTGAAGATACTCTTTGCTAATAGGGGTGGGGTACTCGCCATTAAAAATAGAAATTTCAAATTTCTTAATTGAAGGATTGCCCTCTTGAGCCGAAGCAATGAGATCCTCTAGATCTTGATAGATTAGCCAATCTGCCCCAATAGCCTCCGCAACCTCTTCCTCCGTCTTATTGGAAGCAATCAATTCGCTCGTAGCCGCCATATCTATTCCATACAGATTCTGGAATTTGACTGGAGGTGCTGCTGAAGAGAAATATACTTTATTTGCACCCGCCTCTTTAGCCATCTCTATAATTTTTTGGCTCGTGGTACCTCGCACAATTGAATCGTCAACCAAAAGAACATTTTTGCCTTGAAACTCAAGATCTAAAATATTTAATTTACGCCTCACTGATTTTTTTCGCTCTTCTTGATAGGGCATGATAAATGTTCGACCTATGTATCTATTTTTAACAAACCCATCTCTATAAGGGATATTGAGCTCTGTGGCTACTTGTAATGCAGCGGTAGTAGAGCTATCTGGTATAGGAATAACTACATCAATATCATGGTTCGGATTAATTCTCATAATTTTATTCGCGAGCTTCTTACCCATTCTCATCCGCGCCTTATAGACAGAAATTTGATCTAAAGTAGCGTCTGGTCTTGCTAAATAAACGTACTCGAACAAGCAAGGCATAGGCTCAGGGTTATCAGCGCATTGCTGGCTATGAAGCTGACCATTGAGATCAATAAACACTGCCTCTCCAGGCTCGACATCTCGAAGAGTTTGGAAACCTAAAGCTGAAAAAGAAGCATTCTCAGAAGCGATGATGTACTCCTTATGATTTTTGCCTTCCCTCTCCCCGATCACTAAAGGGCGAATGCCTTTGGGATCCCTAAAAGCCAATAGCCCAAACCCCGTAATCAGAGTAATAACAGCGTATGCTCCATGGCATCTAGAATGAGTTTTTTTTACGGCTTGAAAAAAATGTTCTGTGGATGGCAGGATGGCTCTTTGCTTTGCCAATTCGTGAGCAAAGATATTAAGTAAGACCTCAGAGTCAGAGTCAGTATTTAAATGTCGCATTTCTGCGTGAAATAATTCACGAGCGAGAGCCTTGGAATTAGTTAGATTGCCATTGTGTGCCAGGCTAATTCCATAAGGTGAATTAACATACATTGGTTGCGCAAAATCTTTACCAGAGCCTCCAGAAGTCGGGTATCTTACATGCCCAATGCCGTAATGGCCTTCTAATTTATTCATATGCCTTTGCTGAAAGACATCTCGAACATAGCCCATTGATTTTCTACTATGCAGTCTTCCATTTTGATCGCATACAACCATGCCTGCAGCGTCTTGGCCCCTATGCTGCAACATCAATAAAGATTCGTAAATTGAGCTAGCTACATGAGTCTCAGAAAGGATGCCTACAATTCCACACATTATGATTTATTGGTTGGAGTAATATTGGAATCAAGCATAACTGAATTTGTATTGGAGATCATATCTTTAAAAAAAATTTCAATCTCAGGAGAAAATTGATCTAGCATTGGTGCGCTTTTGGATTCGGAAATAAACGCTGATTGCTTAATATCTGATGGCAGTATCAGGTAAATAATAACAATTAAAATAAGCCCTCTCACACATCCAAATAAAGCCCCGAGGACTCTATCTAGCCCGCCCATTCCCGACCAATGAATCAGACTCCTCAGCATTTTTATTGCAAAGCCGCCTGTGAATATAATAATAACAAAGACCGCAAGCAGTGAGATCATTCTTCTTAGCTCAGGATTCACTATGTATTCAGAGATATAAGGGTCTAAATACTCAGCTAGAAACATTGAGGCCAGAAAAGCAAAAACCCACAATACTAAAGATAATGCTTCCTGAATAAATCCTCGAAAAAGTGCGACTGTACCAGAAAGAACAATGATTCCCATTAAGAGCAAATCGAAGTGCGCAAAATTTAAGGAGTCCAAGTTAAGATCTCTCCTTGAGAAATTCCTGCGATAGTATTCAAAACTTTTTGATTTTTTGTAATATCCTCCTCTGAAACAAAGGGTCCCACCAAAACAGTCGTCAATGATTCATTCGATTGATTGATTTCAGTAAATGCGGGGAATCCTGCATCACTGTATAGCTGTATAACTTTAGTGATGGTTTGGGAGGACCCAAATGCACCGATTTTATATACATATAAATTAAAATCTGTGTTTTCTACGATGGATTTAGCCGACGAAATAGTATCTTCAATCTTGATATTAAGATGAGTATTTTCTAGCTCATAAGGCTGAATCTCCAAGACTTCTTCAGAAAGAGTAGATGAGATAGGCAAACCAGGCATGGTCATTGATGTCAGTGACTGATATTTAGGCTGCGGGGAAAGTGCGAACATTAAGATCCAGATAGCAAATGTAATAGCAATAAAAATTCCAGCAAAACGGTTGGCACTCATTGGCTCTGTGGGTATAGCTTAGACAGAAGGCTGAAAACTTTCTGTCGCAATTCCTTGCGATGAACAATCATATCAATGGCACCATGCTCTAAAAGAAATTCAGATTTTTGGAAGTCCTCTGGTAAATCTACTCTCACCGTTTGCTCAATCACCCTTCGTCCTGCAAATCCTACAAGCGCTTTAGGTTCAGCAATATTGATATCTCCCAGCATTGCTAGGCTGGCAGACACGCCCCCATAAATTGGATCAACCATCACTGAAATATAGGGAAGCTTTGCTGCTTTTAACTTTTCTAAGGCTGCAGCAGTTTTAGCCATCTGCATTAATGAAATCATGGATTCTTGCATGCGAGCACCCCCGCTAGTAGAAAAACACACAAAAGGGACTTTGTTTGCTATCGCCGCATCAACACCATGGACAAACTTAGTGCCAACCACACCGCCCATTGAGCCTCCCATATACCTAAACTCAAATGCAGCAACAACAATACCCCTGCCCTCTAATTTTCCCTTCCCAATTAGTATTGCCTCCTCTTCTCCAGTCAAGGCTACAGCCTCTTTAATCCTTTGAGAGTAGGGTTTAGTGTCCTTAAAATTCAGAATATCTTTGGTAGTAATATTGGTCGCCAACTCCTCAAATATCCCGCCATCAAAAAAATATGACATTCTTGTTCGAGCGCCAATTCTCAGGTGATGATCGCACTTTGGGCAGACAAATAAAGACTTCTCTAATTCTGGTTGGTACAAAATTGCCTCGCAAGCAGGACAGTTATTCCATAGGCCATTAGGTACCTTGCTGATGGGCGTTGCAGGATCCTTATTTGCTCCAATAGATGGAATTAATTTAGTTAACCAATTCATTGTGTTATAGCCACAGAGATTTCATTAAGATAAGTATATATATTTTTGTAATCTTTTTGAGAAGATTGCTGGTGAATCATGTCCACTAAAACTGAGCCAATCACCACCCCATCAGATACCTTGCTTAACTCTTGAGCATCAACTGAGGTTTTGATGCCAAAGCCAGCCAATACTGGTAGAGCGGTATGCATTCTAATATTGGTAATATTTGTTTCAATTTCATTTACATCTAAGTTAGAGGCACCTGTCACTCCTCTAAGAGTGACGTAATAAATAAAACCAGAGCTGGTCTGACAAATTTTCTCAATACGCTGGCGATCTGTTGTGGGAGATATCAAAGAAATTGAAGCGATATTTGTATTGTTGATTCCTATTTGCGCAAGGGTACTTTCACCGGGAATATCAACAATTAATACTGCATCTGTACCTCTTTCATGGATGGACTCCAAAGCTAGGGAATTGGCTAAGAATGTATTGATGTAGCCCATTAAGATGATCGGGGTATCTGAATCCTTTGTTCTGAATTCCTCTACAAGGTCAAAGATATTATCAAGCGAAGTGCTGGTCTGAAGGGCTCTATCATGAGCAGCCTGAATAATTGGACCTTCGGCAATAGGATCTGTAAATGGCACACCTAATTCAATAATATCTACGCCAGATGCCACAAACCCATGCATTAACTCCAAGGTGGTTTCTAAATCAGGATCTCCGGCCACTAAATAGGCAACCAAAGCTTTTTTTGATGCAGCTCGTAATTCGCTAAGCTTTTGTTCAAGTCTACTCAAGAGAAATACCATCCATGGTTGCAACTGTATTGATGTCTTTATCGCCTCTTCCAGAAACATTGACCACAATGTTGTCAGTGTCGCTAAATGTATCTGTAAGATAATCCAGCGCAGCGAATGCATGAGCTGTTTCTAATGCCGGCATAATGCCCTCCAATCGAGTGACCATGTGAAATGCACGTAATGCTTCTTCATCATTTACAGCTAAGTATTTTGCTCGCCCTGAATCTTTTAAATTAGAGTGCTCTGGACCGACCCCGGGGTAATCCAAACCAGCAGAAATAGAATGAGTATCTATGACTTGGCCATTCTTATCTTGCATCAAATAACTCTTGGCCCCATGTAAAATGCCTGGCTGGCCGTCATTCAATGGAGCCGCGTGCTTGCCTGTTTCAATGCCACTTCCAGCTGCCTCAACCCCAAATAACTGAACTTCAGTTTCTTTAATAAAAGGATAAAAAATGCCCATGGCATTTGAGCCGCCACCTACACATGCAATGATTGCCTCGGGAAATCCACCAAAGAGTGTGACAGACTGCTCCCTTAACTCTCTTCCAACAATAGAATTAAAGTCTCTCACAATCATGGGGTATGGGTGCGGGCCTGTAACACTACCAATAATGTAGTAAGTGTCGTCTATGTTTGTTACCCAATCCCTCAAAGCTTCATTTAATGCATCTTTTAAGGTTGCTGTTCCAGAATCAACCGCGTGAACTGTTGCCCCAAGCAACTTGATACGGTAAACATTTAATGATTGTCTTTGGACGTCTGCGGCACCCATGTAAATATGACACTCTAAGCCTAATCGCGCAGCAACGGTTGCAGTAGCAACGCCATGCTGTCCAGCGCCAGTTTCTGCAATAATTCGTTTCTTGCCCATCGCTTTTGCTAATAATATCTGACCAACGGTATTATTGATTTTGTGAGCGCCAGTATGATTTAAGTCTTCCCGCTTTAACCAGATTTGAGGTCCCCCGTAATGCTGGGTTAGTCTCTCTGCAAAATATAGCGGGGAAGGTCTTCCTACAAATTGAGTTAAATCATGATCGAATGTTTTAAGAAAATCCGGGTCCTTTTTAAGTCTCGCATAAGTCTCTTCTAGCTCCTGCAAAGCAAACATCAAGGTTTCAGGAACAAATTTTCCGCCATACTCCCCAAAGAAACCTTCGGCATTTGGTAAATCAGTTAAATTATCCATGGTTAAATCTCTGCATGATCTCGGTCATTAATAAGGTGTCTTTTAATCCAAGCTGTGATTCTACCCCAGAGTTTATGTCAATACACCATGGATTCAGAGAAATAGCGGCATCAATATTAGCGGCATTAATCCCTCCAGCTAAAACATATCCGTTGCTCAAATTGATATCTTTCATAATGTCCCAGTCAAAAGTTTGACCTGTGCCTCCATCAAGATTTACAGAGAATGTTTCTAATAAAATCGCTTGTGCTGAAGGGTGTCCGTTGCTTAAAATTAATGGCAGAGACGAGGCGTCTTTAACTGCAACGCTTTTCCAAAAAGGTTTATTAAATTGACTGCAAAATTGATCAGATTCATCTCCATGAAATTGCAAGATGGCAGTTGGCAGACTCGCAATAACTTGCTCCACAAATACAGCTGATGGATTGACAAATACGCAGACGGGAATGGTTTGATGGAAGTTAAATGAGGCTAATTGGTCCATAAACTCTTGATTGACTTTTCTAGGGCTGCGATCAGCGAAGATAAATCCAGCGTAATGAGCGCCTAGGTCGCATGCATGTTTGAGAGAATTTAGGGTGCTCAGACCACAAAATTTTAGTTTCATTGTATGCCTAAGAGACTGCTAAACAATGAAGCTGGATGCATGGGATCAGGCAGCGAAATATCTTTGTATTCAGCTCCTAAAAAAAATAAACCTTGGGATTGTGCCGTTTTACCTGCATTAAGCCTATTTTCTGATTTTAAAATATTTAACATGCTGCCTTGTAACCTCCCTGTCGCTATATCCATTAAAGTTCCCACTATAATTCTGACCATATTATACAAATAAGCATTTGCTGAGATAGTAATCACAATAAAGTCTTCTTTCTGCTGTATCTCAATATATTCAATGGTCCTGGTGGGATTATTGGCAGTACATTTAGATCCTCGAAATGCGCTAAAGTTATGCTGGCCTATCATATGAGCCGCTTCTGCTTTCATTACGTTAATATCTAATTTATTTTTTTCCCAAAATACATAATCTTTTAGAAATATAGGTCGCGTTTTACCTGTATAGATGATGTATGCATACTTTCTTTTAATAGCATCAAACCTTGAATGAAAATCTTCAGAAATTTCTTGCAGAGAGATTACAGCAATAGAATCAGGTAAAGCTGAATTTATTCCCTTCAGCCACTGATCAATCGTTCGGCTATCGGTTGATTTAAAATCAAATACTTGACCTAAGGCGTGCACTCCAGCATCAGTTCTGCCAGAATAATTCATTCTCTCCGTTACCTGACCTACAGATATAATTGCTTTTTCGAGCGCGTCTTGAACTGAGCTAGCATTTGGTTGCGACTGAAATCCAGAAAAACTAGACCCATCATATTGACAGACTCCAACAAATTTCACAGGTTAGGTCTGTTTCTCTAGAATTTCCTTTGCTTCAGCCACTATCTCTACACTGGAAGAATGTAAAATTAATTTTTGAAGAATTTTTTCGGCATTCTCCCAATCACCCATATCAACGTAGGTGCGAACTAAATCTAACTCCTGAGTCTCAATATCATTTGAGATACTGAGATTAGCTTGAAAGGTGGTTGCATTCTCCTCGGATAGATCTTCCTCAACTGCTGTTTTGGTAAATGAAGAGTAGCGATTAAAGCGAATCAGTATCAAGGCTATAAAAAATCCTAGGATCAAAGAAAGAAAGCCTACCCAAAAAAGATCTTTTAACTGAAATGCTTGTGCAGCATTAGATTCTGAAGGTAAAGATTCTGGCAACTCAGTACCCTCAAGATTTAACGAGATAATGGAGGTATTTTTATCTATTATCTCATCGCCTGAAAGATTGATATTATCTTGAAGTAAGTCAGGACTGGGGATCTCAAGCTCAGGATCGGTTGTTAAATTCATTGGCTCTTTTCTTGGTGCTATCTGAGTGTTCTTAGGAGCAGTTAAAATTAATTGGCCACTAGAAATCAACGATTTGCTTGCAGTGCGAGAAGACATAAAATTAACTGCAGACTTTGCATCCGCCCCGCTTGTGGATTGCACTAATTCTGAAGAAGGTATTACTAGATCTACATCATTTCTCACTAAATTAATATTCTCATCAATAAAAGCATTAGGATTTTCTAAATAAAAAGCCCACATGAGCTGGTAAATAGAGGCATTGAAATCCTTTTCAACAGATTTCGCCACGCTCCATATTGTTTCAACCTGGTCACCCCTTATTTTTTGAGGAGCCAGCTGCAATTCAATCTCAGAAGAGGAATTGATTTCAGCGCTCGAGACAAGGGTTGGTTTATTTTCAACTATTTCATTAGGGCTAGATTCCGAAGTCCCAGACAGAGCGGCCTGGATATCATATCGCTGAAACTGACCAGATATTTTCTTAGCTGGCAATTTAAAAGATAATTCTTGCTCCTGGGATTCCCGAAGGGTATTTTGTGGCAAAAAGATGAATATATCTTTGGAGAGCTGCGGGCCTGCTTGTAATCGAAATGAAAAATATGATTCTTGAAAAGTTGTAGGCAAAGCTAGAGTTAATCTTTGAAAACTCTCTAAATCTTCAAATAAGAAATATTGCAATGTCTTCTCTGGCAAAGAATCTGTTGATTTAAAATCCATTAACTGAATATCCGCCTCAGTCAGAGAAGGAGTATCTTTAATTTGAATAGTGATTAGAAAATTACCCTGAGAGTTTACTGAAACTTCAGGGCTCCCAATAATACCTTGAGCATTAACGGTGGTAATAAGAAACGCAAGTAGAACAAATATTTTTTTCATCTAAAATTTATTTGAGTTAAATAATCTCTCAGCAATTTGAACCGCATTTAGTGCAGCACCCTTACCATATACATTATCAGCAACAATCCACATGGAAACCCAGGTATCTCCTGCTAACTCTTGCACCCTAATTCTTCCTACAAAAACATCCTCTGTATCATTGGCGTGCTCCACAGGAGTTGGATACTCAAGTTCGGCAGGATTATCAATCACTTTAATTCCCTCAGCATTATTTAAAATGCTAATAATATGCTCGCGTGAGCTCTTGTGTGAGACCTTAAAGAACACAGCCTCTGAATGACCATTGAACACGGGAACTCTGACGCAGGTTGCTTGAACAAAAATCTTAGGATCTAAAATTTTATGAGTTTCCCAAGTTAATTTCATTTCTTCTTTGGTGAAATCATTATCAAGAAAAACGTCACATTGAGGAATAACATTAAAAGCTATCTGCTTTGGGTAAACAGATGGTAATTGAGGGGAGTCTTGAAAATAGGTTTGATTGTGGAGCTCCTCTAGGGCTGCCTTGCCAGTCCCTGAAACTGCTTGATAGGTTGCGACATTCATTAGCTCAATATTGAGCTCATCATGGATAGGCTTGAGCGCCATTAATAATTGTGCGGTAGAGCAATTAGGATTTGCTATCAAGCTTGGCTTTTCTAGCTGATCTAACAGATAGCCATTTATTTCTGGAATAACTAATGGGACATCGTCCTGGTAACGAAACTGAGAAGAGAGATCGATCACATAAGCTCCCGCTTCCACAAAAGCTCTAGCATAAGTATCTGCAACAGCAGAACCAGCTGCAAAAATAATTAAATCAACCGATGTTGGTTCAAAAGATTCTAAAGATTGGACAATATAATCTTCGCTGTTCAGACTAATGCTATTGCCCACCGTTGAATGTCCCAAGGGGATAAAATTAGCCAAAGGAAAAGATTTTTTTTCCAACAGCTTAATAATTTTTGCCCCTACGACCCCGGTAGCTCCAACCAAAGCAAGATTAATAGGTGAATTATTCATTTTTAAGAAAGTGAATCAGGATTGGGGCTACTTCATGGGTTTTAATGAAGTCTTCGCTTGTTGCTATATCTTTAGTTCTATGACCCTCGCCAATAAAGGCTTTGATTGCGGCCTCAATCTTCATCGCAAGATCCTTTCGATCCAATGAGTACTCTAGGGCCATGGCCAAAGAAGAAATCATAGCTAAAGGATTGGCAACGCCTTGCCCAGCAATATCGGGAGCACTGCCATGGCATGGCTCATACATTCCTTGCCCAGAGCTATTCAGCGATGCGGAAGGGAGCATTCCAATGGACCCACTGAGAGTGGCCGCTATATCAGATAAAATATCTCCGAACAGATTGCCAGAAACAATCACATCATATTGGTTCGGGTTAAGCACAAGCTGCATAGCCGTGTTATCAGCAAGTTGGTGTGAAAGCTCAACCTCTGGATATTCAGGGCCCATCTCTGTCACTATGTCTCGCCAAAATTTTGACACTTCTAGAACATTTGCTTTTTCTACAGAACATAATTTCTTATTCCTATTCATTGCAGCCTCAAACGCGACCTTTGCAATACGTCTAATCTCATCTTCGTTATAAACCATGGTATTAAAAGCATATTTTGGACTTGCATCTTCAACTAAACCTCTTGGCTCACCAAAATAGACTCCACCCGTCAGCTCTCTGACAATTAAAATGTCTAGGTTTTCAATAATATGATTTTTTAAGGGGGACGCAGAAGCTAGCTCATTAAACAAAAATGCGGGTCTAAGATTTGCAAATAAACCAAGTGATTTTCTGAGGCCTAGTAATGCCTGTTCTGGCCGAACATCCCAACCCAGATGATCCCATTGCGGGCCGCCGACTGCTCCAAATAACACTGCATCTGATTTTTTTGCTATCTCTAAAGTTTCATCAGTTAGAGGCTTGCCATGCAGATCATAAGACGTCCCCCCTACTTCTTTCTCTAAAACTTGAAAATCTAAATTATGAGCTTCAATGAGATAATTCAGAACCTCTACAGCAGATGCTGTAACTTCTTTGCCAATGCCATCTCCAGGCAGTATTAAAATTTGCTTAGTCATAGTTCTCTCAAGTATTAAATTTATTCAAAAATCCAAGGTCTTGCGTTTCTTCTATTCATCTCAAATAACTCAATGCGTTCTTTATTTTTTAAAGTGATGTCAATATCATCTAAGTTGTGAATGATCCGATTGATTTGATTGGGATCTACCTCAAAAGACATAGAAATTTTTCCAGCTTTAATCTCTTGTTCAATCAAGCTAATTTCAAAACTTTGAGGACCAAGGGTTGATAGCTCAAACAGAAGATTGATATTTTCTTTAGAAATCTGAATTGGGAGAATTTGATTTTTAAAACAATTATTATAAAAAATATCGCCAAATGAGCTTGCTATCACGGCTTGAAATCCAAAATCTCTAAGCGCCCAAACTGCGTGCTCTCGACTTGAGCCGCATCCAAAATTATCACGAGTCAGAAGTATGGTGGAGCTCTGAAAAGCAGGTTGATTGAGAATGAACTCTTGATTAACAGCTCTCTCGCTTGAGGTCATGCCGAGGCGGCCTTGATCCAGATATCTCCATCCATCAAACAAGTAATCTCCAAACCCAAATTTTTTAATTGATTTAAGGTATTCGGTTGGGATGATTTGATCGGTATCAATATTATCTCTATCAAATGGGGCTACTACCCCCTGGATCCTTGAATTGCTCATGAGGGATCAGAGATGGTTCCATGGATAGCAGTTAATGCAGCCATGATTGGGCTCATTAAATGAGTTCTGCCTAAATTCCCCTGCCTGCCCTCAAAATTTCTATTAGAAGTAGAAGCGCATCTTTCATAAGGTTTCAATTGATCTGGGTTCATTCCTAAGCACATTGAGCAGCCAGGGTCTCGCCATAAAAAACCTGCCTCTTTAAAGATTGTATCCAGGCCTTCAGCCTCTGCCTGCGCTTTTACCTTTCCGGAGCCTGGAACCACAATTGCTTCAGTAATTTTCTCAGAAACTTTCTGGCCTTTGATAACGCCTGCAGCCGATCTTAAATCCTCAATTCTAGAATTGGTACACGAGCCAATAAATACACGATTAAAGCTAAGATCTTTCAACGTTTCAGCATCTTCAAGGCCCATATAAGCTTTAGCTAATTTAAAATTTTCTAACTCATCTTTTGGTGTATTGGATTCAACAGGAATCTTTGCATCAAAATCAATGGTCATCTCAGGCGAAGTTCCCCATGTAACTTGAGGTTTGATTAAAGCAACATCAATATTAATGTTTTTATCGAAAATCGCTCCATCATCAGATCTCAGTGTCTTCCAAAAATTTTGGGCAAGGGTAAGGTTTTCGCTAGAGAGAGAGCTATGAGACTTTACATAATCTAAAGTAATTTGATCTACGCCAATTAAGCCAACTTTAGCGCCTGCCTCAATTGCCATATTGCAGATCGTCATTCTTGATTCCATGGATATAGAATCAATATAGGAACCAGAGAACTCCATTGCATGACTTGTCCCCCCTGCCGTGCCAATTAATTTAATTAAATGCAGGACAATGTCTTTTGAAGTGACACCGGCTCGGGGCTGCCCCTCAAAGATAACTTGCATGTTTTTTAATTTAGAGATTTGTAAGCACTGAGTAGCTAGCACATGCTCAACCTCAGAGGTGCCAATGCCCATTGCCAAGCAACCAAATGCTCCGTGAGTAGAGGTGTGGGAGTCCCCACATACAATTGTCATGCCAGGGAGCGTATAACCAAGCTCAGGGCCCATGACATGAACTATTCCTTGCTCTGGTGATTCGATATCAAATTGCTGAATATTAAACTCATGACAATTTTTATCTAATTCGACAACTTGAATTTTAGATATTTCATCTTCGATGGAATCCGCGGTAAATGATTTTCCTCGGGTGGTAGGGACATTGTGATCTGGGGTGGCAACATTTGCATTGAGTCTCCATGGCATTAAATTTTTATACCTTAATCCTTCAAAAGCTTGTGGAGATGTCACCTCATGAAGGTAGTGCCGATCAATATAAATTAAAGCCTCGCCGGAATCATTGGCATGAACAAGATGCTCATTCCAAAGTTTATCGTAAAGCGTGCTTTTCATATTATTTTTTAAATGGCAGAGATTGTTCTATATCCCCACATTGAGCACGATTTCTAAGAAAATGATCCATGATGACTAAATTGGACATAGCTTCTGCTATGGGCACTGCTCTTAGGCCAACGCAAGGATCATGCCTGCCTGCAACCTCAATATCGACTTCTTCCCCATCAGTATTAATGCTTTGGCCCTTGGTTTTAATGCTAGAGGTTGGCTTGATAAGAAACTCAATGTCGATAGAATCGCCATTGGAAATGCCGCCTAAAATTCCGCCGGCATTATTCGAAACAAAGCCATCTGAACGAATCTCATCTCTAATTTCTGAACCCTTAAGATCCAAGATGCCATCTACATTACCAATCGATACAGATTTAACCGCATTAATGCTCATAATGGCTTTTGCCAAATCAGCATCTAGCTTGTCAAATACTGGCGCCCCAAGCCCGACTGGGCAATTTTCAATACACACTCCTAATTTAGCCCCAACAGAATTACCTTCTTTGATTAACTCTGCAAACATCTGATCTAGATCTGAAATCTTTTGAGTATCAGCAAAAAAATATTTATTTGTTATGGCATCCTGCGGCTGAATAGAATCTGCTTTGATGGAGCCTATTTGGCTCACATAACCTGTGGTATGAACTCCAAGAGAGTTTAAATATTTTTTTGCTACAGCTCCCGCAGCAACTCTCATCGCTGTTTCTCTAGCGCTCGAGCGGCCACCGCCCCTGTAATCTCTATGACCATATTTTGCGTGATAAGTAATATCAGCGTGATTGGGTCTGAATGTATCCTGAAGATTAGAATAATCCTCTGATCTTTGATCTTCATTATAAATAATCAAACTTATAGGGGTTCCTGTGGTCTTGCCTTCGAAGACACCAGATAAAATTTCGACCTTATCGCCCTCTTTTCGTTGGGTTGTAACGTCAGATTGACCAGGCTTCCTGCGATCTAACTCTAGTTGAATATCCTGAGTTGTGATTTCTAATTGAGGAGGGCATCCATCAATGATGCACCCAAGCGCTTTACCATGACTTTCGCCATAAGTAGTAACTTTAAAAAATGTTCCGAATGTATTCCCTGACATAGTCGAAATTATAGACTATAAAATTGAATCCATCTTCACCTAATCGTTGATAATCCGCCATCTACGGAGATAGTTTGCCCAGTAATCCAGTTATCTTTTGCAGACAACAAACCATAGATAACTCTAGCCAATGCTTTGGGGTCACCTATAGAATTTAATGGGTGCCTTTCTTCTGATGCTTTGATGCGCTTTTCATCGCTTAAAAGATTTGCAGCAAGAGGGGTATTTGTTAGAGATGGCGCAATACAATTTACAGCAACTCTTGGTGCTAATTCAGCTGCTAGGCTTCTTGAAAAACCCTCGAGAGCTCCTTTGGATGCAGCAATAGATGTATGAAAAGTCATGCCTGTATTAACCGCAACAGAAGAAATAAAGACCACAGATGCTCCAGCATCTTTTTTTAAGTTAGGAAGAACTTTTTTTATAATATTGAAAGCTCCTTCAAAATTAATTTTCATATCGGCCTGCACCTCAGTTAAATCCATTCTCTGTATGGATTTCAGAGAGATGGATCCTGGGCAATACAATAAAGCATCAATGGAGTCAGGTAATTCATCTAAGGTTGATAAATCCTCATTAGGATCTAATTGAAAAAAGCTCCCGTCTTCGACTTCCATGCGCGACCTAGAGGTCACAATAGGATGATCGCCAGCTGCTTTAATTAATGCTACGACCTCTTGGCCTATCAAAGAGCTGCCACCGATAACTAATATTTTTTTTTGCATGTTAATAATTTTTTTCTTAATAAAACCAATACAATAATAAATTGTGATGATTCAGATAAATTCAACCCCAACCAATCACTTGATTCTGCTTTGCCTTGCGCTTATTTTCAGCGCATGTTCCACCACCAATGATTCAGTTCATTCAAACCTAAATCAATATGAGGTCAAAATTCATAGGGATTTTTGGGGTGTGCCTCATATCAAGGGGAAAACAGATATTGATGTGGCCTATGGAATTGGTCTCTCGCATGCTGAGGATGCATACGATGATTTAACTGAGCTGATGCCTCTTTACAGAGGGCGTAATGCTGTTGCTAATGGCTTAAATAGTATCGAGACAGATTACCTGGTGAGGCTATTAAAAGTTCACACCAAAGTAGAAGAAGTGGCTAAAAAACAACTATCGCCTCAAATACTTGCGATGGCTCAAGCATACGCGGACGGGATTAACGCATTCGCTTATAAAAATCCCACCAAGGTTAATCTAGCTCTCCACCCCATTAGTGCGGAAGATGTGATTGCGGGCTCTTATATTCAACATCTATTCTTTGCAGGTCTAGAAAGAGATCTGGCGCAAATAACCAATCATGTAAAACAATCTATTCCCACTGGGTCTAATGCCATAGCTGTTAATGGCGCAAAGACTACCTCTGAATCTTCATTTTTACTGATTAACTCTCATCAACCTCTAGCCGGTCCAGTCGGGTGGTATGAGTTAAACGTTGAAAGTGAGACGGGGTGGCAAGCACATGGTGGAAATTTTCCAGGATCATTTTTAATTAATGTTGGGTTTAATGCGGATGTTGGCTGGGGTGCAACCGTCAATAGGCCAGATGTGCTTGATATATTTAAACTAACAGTCAATCCAGTTAATCAAAATGAATACTTGCTGAACAATGAATGGGTAGCCTTTGATATTGAAGAAGATTATTTGGAATTCAAAATACTTGGCTTCTTAAAACTGAAAACAAAACAAAAATTTAGATATTCAAAGTTTGGCCCAGTGCTGGAGGCTAATGGACAATTTTTTGCTCTGAAACATTCAACGGAAAATTCATTTCGTGAGATTGAAGGTTGGCATCAACTCAGCAGAACAAAGGACGTCTTTGAATTTGAGAAAATTCTAGCTCAAAGAAAAATTCCTAGCTTTAATTTTGTAGCCATGGACTCTAAAGAGAATATAGGTTTTTTCTACAATGGAAGAATTCCTTATCGGTCTGATGCCAAGATGGCCAGAGGTATTATTGATGACACAAGCTTAGAATATATCTGGTCTGAGAAAAAATTGGTGACTGATTTACCAGCCTTTATTAATCCAGACAATGGTTGGATTCAAAGCACCAATCAAAACCCTTTCTCAGTCATGGGAAATTACTCACTACAATATAAAGCACCAAAAAAATATGTTGCCTACGAGCAAAGATTAACCAATCGATCACATGTCGCCAATGAGCTATTAAGCCCGTTAAGCCCAATTGATCTTGATGAGTTTATTAAAATAAAATTTGATAACTCTTACTCCAAAAACTCAAGGCAATTTTTATTTTTAAATTCAATGTCAGTCCATGATCCTGTGGTACAAAACCTAGTAGCAGAATGGGACAGAAACACTGATATGAATAATGTAAATGCTGGATTAGGTGTCTGTCTGATGGCTCAGGAATGGATTGCTGAAATGAACTCTCAACCAACTCCAAGTTTCCAGACTGTAAAAAAAGCTTGTGATGGACTGTTTAATACAATTGGTCGTGCTCCCAATGAAAGATGGTCTGCCATGAACACAATTAGTCGAAGAGATAGATCTTATGGTATGCAAGGCTCAGTAGATACCTTGCGAGCAGTCTATGGAACTCCCAAAGCAGAAACCAAAAGCTTAGATATGTCAGGAGGTGATGGGCTCTTCTATATTATTGCTCAACAAAATGACGTGAGAACAGTTTATGGGATGCATAATTTTGGAGCATCCAGAAACCCTGAATCAGTTCACTACTCAGATCAAGTATTCCTATTCAGCAAAGAGGCTTTGCGGTATATACCTGCAAATCTCTAGAAAGAATTTTTCTCAACGACCAACATCGCTTGAAAATCTAAAACACTCATAGCTTCTAAAGATTCTTGATCTAAACACTTAGCCAAAATTTTATCTACTACTGAAACATCAAAACTTTTTAGTAGATTGTTTTTAAATTTCTGCTCTAAAACAGGTATGCCCTCTACTCTCCTTCTTTTGTGCCCAATCGGATACTCCACTTCTACGACTTCAGTAGACGAGCCATCATTAAAGAAAATTTGAATTCTATTTGCAATCGATCGTTTATCGGCTTCAAGATATTCTTGTGTATACCTTTTGTCTTCGTGGATCGTCATTTTCTCTCGCAATGCGTCAACCCTAGGATCTGAAGCAACATCATCTTCATAGTGCTCTGCAATCAAATCACCATGAATTAACCCAATTGCAATCATATATTGCAAGCAGTGATCTCTATCTGCAGGGTTATTTAAAGCCCCAGATTTAGAGATAATTCTAATTGCAGATTCATGAGTTGTAACTTCTATCTTGGTAATATCATCCAGTCTATTAATGATTTGAGAGTGAAGAGTAACCGCTGCCTCTACAGCAGTTTGAGCATGAAACTCTGCAGGAAAACTAATTTTAAACAGCACATTCTCCATAACATAACTTCCAAGAGGCTGACTTAAAACAAGTTTTTTCCCTCCGAAAGATACATCTTCAAAGCCCCATGTTGGCGCAGAAAGTGCGCCGGGATAACCCATTTCACCAGACAAAGTAATCAGCGCTAATCGAACCGCTCTACTTGTTGCATCGCCAGCGGCCCAACTCTTTCTAGAGCCTGCATTGGGTGAGTGACGATATGTTCTTAAGCTCTGGCCATCAACCCAGGCCTGGCTTACAGCATCAATGATTTGCTCTGAAGTCCCACCCAGTAATTTGGTAACCACAGCGGTGGAAGCAACTTTAACAAGCACCACGTGATCTAAGCCAACTCGATTAAAGCTATTGGTTAATGCTAGAACGCCTTGAATCTCATGAGCCATGATCATGCACTCCAATACATCTCTCATGGTTAAAGAGTTTTTTCCTGATGCTACATTTTGCTGGGAAACATAATCTGCGATTGATAAAATAGCCCCTAAATTATCTGAAGGATGCCCCCATTCCGCAGCTAACCAAGTATCGTTATAGTCCAACCACCGAATAATACAACCAATATCAAAAGCTCCCTTCACAGGGTCCAATAAGAAGTTGGTGCCCGGCACTCTTACTCCATTGGGAACAGATGTGCCTGGAACAATGGGTCCAAGCATTTTTGTACAAGCAGGAAAGGTCAGCGCTAAAAGCCCGCACCCTATGGTATCTATTAAACAATTTCTAGCCGTGGATAGAGCTAACTCTGAATTAATTTCTTGTTTCGAAACGTAATCTGCAATTTCGACAAGCAGGGAATCTGGTTCCGGCCTGACATTGACCTCTACATTATTTGACATGCCTTACTCCCTATCTTCAATATCAACCCACACAGAACTCTCTGGACCTATGTAGTCTGCGCTTGGCCTAATGATTCTATTGTTAGCTCGCTGTTCCATACAGTGCGCGGTCCAACCTGTCACACGAGACATCACAAAAATTGGAGTAAAGAGTTTGGTAGGAATGCCTAAATAAAAATATGCGGATGCATGAAAGAAATCAGCATTGGGAAATAATTTTTTTTCATCCCACATCACTTTCTCTACTTCCTCTGAGACTTGGTATAGAGAATCATCCCCATGCTCTAAAGACAGTTCTTTGGAAAACTCTTTAATGATCGCATTGCGTGGATCACGCTCTGAATATATGGCATGGCCAAATCCCATGATCTTACCTTTATTAGCCAGCATATCTAATGTTTTTTCTCTGGCCTCGTCTCTGGTTGTCCAGTTCTCAATCATCTCCATTGCAGCTTCATTAGCGCCTCCATGCAAGGGTCCCTTAAGAGATCCAATGGCCGCAACGACACAAGAAAAGATGTCAGACATAGTTGATGCACAGACTCTTGCTGTAAATGTTGAAGCATTAAATTCATGCTCAGCATATAGAACCAAGGATGCGTCCATCACTCTTCTATGAAGCTCTGATGGAGTTTTACCATGAAGGATATGAAGAAAATGGCCTGCCATAGTATCCTCATCATTCACCAGGCTAATATCTACATTGTCGTGAGTGAACTTATACCAATAAGTCACAATCGATGGCATGGTAGCAACCATTCTGTTAATTGAATGCATCTGATTCTCAATAGAATCTTCAGGCTCAAGGTTTCCTAACATGGAGCAACCAGTCGCCATGACTGCCATGGGATGAGCTGTTCCAGGAATTTCTCTTAGAACTTTCTTTAAGACATCTGGAAGATCTCTTTGGCTTTTTAATAAATTTTTATATTCAGCTAGCTCTGATGTGTTGGGCAACTTGCCATACAGCAAAAGATAAGCAACCTCTTCAAAAGTTCCTTTCTCCGCTAAAATCTCAATTTTATGACCTCGATATGCCAAACCTTCTTCCTGCCCAACCGTGCAGAGTGAAGTCTCACCTGCAACTTGACCACGTAAACCCGCGCCTTCTAATTTCTTTACCATTTTACTTGTTCCCCTTTCTTGAAAATAATTCATCGAGTTTTTGCTCGAAAGAATGATAGTTTAAATATTCATACAGCTCATCCCGAGTTTGCATAAGTTCGATTGATTTTTTTTGAGTGCCATTCGCTGCAATGTCTTTGTAAACAGACTCAGCAGCTTTATTCATAGCCCTAAATGCTGAAAGTGGAAATAGCATGATGTCAACGCCCGCAGACGCTAGTTCCTCGGCTGTAAACAGTGGAGTTTGCCCAAACTCAGTAATATTAGCCAAGACGGGAACCTTCAAAGCATCTTTGAGACTTCGGTAATCTTCAAGGCTATTTACTGCCTCTAAAAATAATCCATCAGCTCCAGCTGCTATGTATTCTTCACAACGATCAATCGCACCGCTCATGCCCTCATTTGCAAAAGAATCTGTTCTTGCCATTATAAAAAAGCTCTCGTCCGTTCTGCCGTCTACAGCAGCTTTAATACGATCACTCATTTCAATTTTATCCACCAGACTCTTGTTAGGCCTATGGCCGCATCTCTTCTGTGCGACTTGGTCTTCAATGTGAACGGCAGCAACATCTGCCGCAATCATCTCTTTGATCGTCCTAGCAATGCTAAATGCTCCGCCAAACCCAGTATCAATATCAAGTAAAAGAGGTAAGTCAGTTGCTTGCGTAATTCTTCTGGCATCTTCAACCACATCATTTAAAGTCGTTATAGCTAGGTCAGGCAACCCAAAAGATGCATTAGCCACACCGGCACCAGATAAATACAGCGCTTTGTGTCCTGCAGATTCAGCCATTTTGGCACAATATGCATTAACAGCCCCAACAACCACCAAAGGGTTGCTATCAGCAATGGCCTGTCTAAATTTTTTACCTGGGGTATTCATTGATTGCTATTGTACTTTGCAGAGATAGTGTTTCCCAAATTAATTATAGAATTTAATTCCTCTGATAATTCGATCTTTGTGATTGGCTTGTCGCCATTTGTTAGTATCTCTGAGGCTGTAGACGCATCCACAATACTCCTGCTGATAAAATTCTTCTCGCTTAGAAATCTCAATCATGCGAGCTGCGCCGCCCTTTTTTCGCCAATTAAAGTCCCAATATTGCACATCCTTGTATCTGTCCGCTGCTTTATGACCAGAGTCATTGATTTGGTTCATGTCTTTCCAGCGAGAGATGCCTAAAGTTGTGGCGTAAACCTTAAAATTATTTTCTTGAGCGAACAAAGCAGATCTTTCAAACCTCATATCAAAACATTGCGTGCATCGTGCGCCCCTTTCCGGCTCATCCTCAAGACCCTTGATTCTTTCAAACCAATTATCTTTATCATAATCAGCGTCAATAAAATTAAACCCTAACTTGTCACAAAACCTCTTATTTTCATCTTTGCGAATTTCATACTCTTCTTGAGGATGAATATTAGGGTTATAGAAAAATACAGTCGTTTCAATTTTAGAAATTGCCACAGCCTCCATGATTTCTCCTGCGCATGGAGCACAACAACTATGGAGTAATAATTTATTTTCTCCTCCCGGCAATTCAAGCTCTGGTCTTGAATAATTTTGTACAGAAAAAGGATTGCTCATCATCTTGATTGATTTGCTATTAGAGCTTCTAAGAGATCTGGATAACTATGAAAACTTGGGATCTTTGGGAGAGAGCTTGAGATACTCTCTGGCGCATTAATAAAAAATCCATGATCTGCGACTTCAAACATTTGAGTGTCATTATAGGAATCTCCAGCTGCTAAACACTTGTAGCCCATTGCTTGAAAGCCCAGGATGGCCTGTTTTTTTGCTTGCGGGTGCCTTAGCTTATAGCCAAGAATATTCCCCTTATCATCTACATCAAGTGTATGGCAGAGCAGTAATGGGTGACCCATTTTTTCCATTAGGGGGAAAGCAATTTCATGAAAAGTATCAGATAAAATTACTACTTGAAAAGTTTTTCGTACTTCATCAAGAAAATCCAATGCTCCATCAAGCAACTCTAATTTTTTAGCAGCAACGAGAATATCTGGCAGCTTAAGATTATGCTGAGCCATAATTCTAAGACGATAATCCATTAAATCAGAGTACGAGGGAATATCTCTAGTAGTTTTATTGAGCTCTTCTAAGCCGGTATCTAGGGCTACTTGCTCCCATATCTCTGGGGTGAGTGTGCCCTCCATATCAAAACAAACAATATCCATTTTATTTCCTATTTTTAATTCCGAATGGTACATGAGCAGAGGTCACTTTTGCAGATGCATCCTCAATATTTTGCTGTTGGTCATCAAAGAAAATATCAGCCTTGAATGATTGAAGAAATTCTGCTTTATTCATTCCGCCTAAAAAAAGAGACTCATCAATGCGCACGCCCCATTTTCTTAAGGTTTTAATTACTCTTTTATGAGAAGGCGCAGACCTTGCTGTTACTAATGCTGTACGTATCGGGCAATCATCCTGATTTAATTCAGACTGTAACTTATTGAGCTCCACTAAAAATGATTTGAATGGACCAGCCTTTAGCATGGATTTCTTTTTACGCTCATTATCCATAAAAGCCTGCAAACCTTCTTCCGCATAAATTTTCTCAGATTCATCTGAGAAAATAACTGAGTCTCCATCAAAAGCTATCCTTAATAACTCATCAGACTTTTGAGATTTTTTAGCTTTAGAGGGAATAATCCTAGCTGAAGGAACACCATTTTCAATCGCCATTTGAACATCATCTTTGCTGCTAGATAAAAATAAATCTACCCCAAATGCTTTCACATATTTATATGGGCTTTCGCCTCCACAAAACACAGCTCGACTGATTTTTAATTTATGCGCTTCAATGGAATTAAAAACACGGAGGCCGGTATCAGCAGTATTCCGCGATAGCAAGATAACTTCAACCCTATCCTGCTTCTCATAAAAATTATTAATCTTTAAAATCTTAGTGACCAAATTGAATGCTTCACCAGGGTCAAGGACCTGATCCTCATTTTGTATTTGGTATTCCCTATAAGCTTCAATGCCCTCTTTTTCAAAGATTTGATGGCTTTGATTTAAATCAAAAAGCGCGCGCGAAGATATACCAACAACTAATTTTGAATTCATATTAAATAAGTAAAGTTGTCATTAAGGCTTAAAATTTATATACTGTAAAAATATACAGTATAAATATTATGAAAGAATTAACAAAACAACAATCAAAAGTTCTAGCTTGTGTAGAAGTTTATCTTAATAAAACAGGTTTTCCACCAACCAGAGCTGAAATCTGTAAAGAGCTGGGATTTAAATCGCCTAATGCCGCAGAGATGCATTTAAGAGCGCTGGAAAAAAAGGGGTATATTGCTATTCAAAGTGGCTCCTCAAGAGGTTTATCAATTATAAAAAGTCAGCAGTCATTCGAATCGATGCATGACAGCATGCCAGTTATTGGTCTAGTTGCTGCGGGCTCCCCGACCCTGGCTGAAGAAAACATCGAAAAAAGAATTCCGTGCGATCCAAGTCTTTTTTCTGAAGGTTTTGATTATTTTTTAAAGGTTAAGGGTTTAAGCATGATTGATGCAGGTATTCATGAGGATGACTTGGTTGCGATCAAAAAAACAACACAAGTAAAAAACGGTGACTTAGTTGTTGTTAGAATAGAAGATGAAGTAACCTTAAAATACTTTCATCAACAAGATCATCTGCTGGAATTAATTCCAGCTAATAAAGATTTTGCCACAATTAAGATCGACCTAAGAGAACAAGAAGCTTTTGTTGAAGGCAAGAGTGTAGGCCTAATTAGAACTCACTAATGTAAGGTGATTGGTTTTTTGCGCAAGCTTTTCTGCTTGCTATCAAAAAAATCATCGAAATCAATTGCGTTGCCACTGACACTGACACTTTCTATGCCAGCGCGAATCATTTCTTTTGCAACAGATAACTCTTCCCCATTTAAAAACTCTTTGGACTCTCCAGAGAATTCAATTTTTACAATTGGGTGCTCATGATCATCAGAGCGTCTAAGCACAATAGTGCCATCTGGTAGTTGAGTTAATTCTAAATAATTTGACATAAGTATATATTCCCTAAACTGTACCACTCTTCAAATTGAGAGTGAAGATCCAATGCTCAGTTACTTATATGGGAATAAAATGTCGCAATTCAAGTGATGACTACTTGGAAATCTCAACCCACTTAGTGCCATTGTGAGTGGCAGTATTGCCAGTTTTTTTGCTATCTTTTTCAGAAGCAAGATAATGAGTATCTTCAACTTTATTGTAACGGATGATATAAGGGTTCCCTTCTGAATCTTTTTTTGGCGCCTCAAGAAGATGTAAGTGCTTCATCGGGTCTTCGAGGTATTTACATGCATCTATCAGGCTATCCTTTGATACTGCTAAAAGGAATTCTTTAGCTGATGGTGCGCGCGTCTCTCTATTTTTTGGATACTTACTTGCGGCTAAAAATAAGCCTTTCATGCTATCTCGGAGCAAATAAAAATCTTCAAACTTGGTGCAGGGAATGTCAGTGGTTATAGGCTCCATCACTATTGGCTTAGGCTCGCCATTTCGCTGAAGTGCGCGTGTCGTGCCGCAATTATCATTCATGCAACCAAAATACTTACCAAACCTACCCGTTTTTAATTGCATCTCTGAGCCGCATTTGTGACAAGAAAGAGTTGGGCCATCGTAACCTTTAATCTTAAAAGCGCCTTCTTCAACTTCAAAGCCATCGCAATCTGGATTATTTGAGCAAACATGGAGTTTATGATGCTCATCAAGCAGATAGTTATCCATGCTGAGATCGCATTTACTACACCTCAACTTGGTCACTAGGTTCTGAGCTTCCTCTTGATCATCAATGCTAACAGCCTCATCACCAGAGATTAAGTTTAGTGTTTTCTTGCATTGCTCATCATCAGGCAGGCTGTAACCTGCGCAACCTAAAAATACGCCATTGCTCGCATTGCGGATGGTTAATTTATTCTTTTTGCAATCAGGGCAATTAATATTTGTCAGAGTTGGCAGATTGGGTAACATGCCTGTCTCTTCGTCCAGAGCCTTTAACAGGTCTTCTTGAAATGCTGCATAGTAAGAATCTAGAACTTCTTTCCAGTTCAATTCGCCCTTAGCTACGCGATCAAGTTCATTTTCAAAATTAGCTGTAAAGCTATAATCCATAATATCGTCAAACGAACTGACTAATCGATCTGACACAATCATGCCAATTTTTTTAACAAAAAAGCGTCTATTTTGAACTTCAACATAACCGCGATCTTGAATCGTAGATATGATATTGGCATAAGTGGAAGGTCGGCCAATGCCTTTTTTCTCAAGCTCCTTAACAAGTGCAGCTTCTGAAAAACGTGCGGGGGGCTTGGTGTATTTTTGTTTATTATCTAGCTCAGCTAGAGATAAACCTTGTCCATTTTGCAGGCTAGGTAAAATTAAAGCATCTGGATCATCTGACCTAGGTTTAACAACCCTTGTGTAACCATCAAAGACCACTTCGCGCCCAGTAGCTGAGAAAACATAGTCTTCTAGATGAATTTTTGCATTGGTAGCTAAATACTCCGCATCTGGAAGTTGAGAGCCAATAAATTGCTGCCATATGAGTTCATATAACCTCTTCTCTTCATCAGAAGAAGAAAGTAATGCTTCGGATTTAGTTGACGCATTCGTTGGTCGAATGGCTTCGTGAGCCTCTTGAGCATTTTCACTGCTTGAATATATTCTTGGGGCATTGGTCAGGTACTGCTCACCCAACTTGGTTTCAATATACATTCTTGCGTCTGCAATTGACTCTGCTGATAAAGCTGGCGCATCAGTCCTCATGTATGTAATGAGCCCATTTTCATACAATTTTTGAGCTGTTCTCATGGTCCGTCTTACATTGAAGCCTAATTTTGTACTGGCTGCTTGTTGCAGTGTGGATGTAATAAATGGGGGTTTGGGCTTAGATTTAACTGGCTTTTGGGTTACCTCATGCACTAAAAGCTCAGATGATGAGATAAGGTCCTCAATTTTCTTGGCTTCTTCTGCCTGCAGCAAAGGATCGCTTTTCCTGCGGTTTAGATTAAAAGCAATCTTAGCGCTCTGTTGATCCTGAGCAATAAAGGAGATTTCCCAAAACTCTTCTGGCTTAAATTTTTGAATGCTGTGCTCTCTCTCAACCAATAATCTTAAGGCAACTGATTGAACTCGCCCAGCAGATAAATTCCTGGCAACTTTTGCCCATAGCAATGGAGATAACTCGAACCCAACCACTCGATCTAAAAATCTTCTGGCTTGCTGCGCATCAACCAAGTTAATATCTATCTCTTTGGGATCTTCAAAAGATTTTAAGATGGCATCTTTTGTGATTTGATTAAATCTAACTCTGGCGTAATTATATTTATCAGCCCCTAAAGCCTCTCTTAAATGCCATGCGATTGCCTCCCCCTCTCTATCTAAGTCTGTTGCAAGGAATATAGTATCAACAGATTTAGCAGCGGCTTTTAATTCCTTAATAACCTTTTCTTTTTCTGGGATAATCTCATAATTTGCGGCCCACCCATTATCTGGATCAATTCCCATTCGTCGAACGAGCCTTTTCCGTTCATTGATTTTTTTAAGCAACCGTTTCTCGTCTTCAGGTAAATCTTTTGGAATTGTATTTCTCTGAACGGGTGTTTTTGACTTTCCTTTAGGCAAATCTCTAATATGTCCAACGCTAGATTTAACGATGTAGTCAGATCCCAAATATTTTGAAATTGTTTTTGCTTTTGAGGGCGATTCAACTATGACTAAGGTCTTGGGCATTTTCTTTTTTTACAGTTAACAGTTTTATTTAATTGCATATCTTTAAAATCGCAGTCTTCATCCTTAAGAGCTCTTCTGGGCCCAGCATCTCATCCCAGACGATTGCTATATTGGACTTAAAAAAAATAATTTCAAGTATAGAAGCTGGCAATGAAAGAATTTGATCCTGAATTACTGGAAACTGTTTATCGTATTTTAGAGACATAGGCGAGTATAGCTCCAGAGCTCCATCACGCTTAATATAATGCAAGTCCTCATAGGCAGAGGTATTTTTAATTTGATAAATTGCGACTCGTGCATCCCAATTTTTAAATTTTTTTCTTAGCTGAGGAGTGGAACCAATTTTAAAACCTTCTTTGCTCGCAAGTAATCTAATGTCGCTCAAGGCTTTCATCTTTTTTGATGGTTTTAAAAAACTGATAGCTCCAATCAAAAATAAAATTACAAAAATGATGATCAGAAATTCATTAGCGAGCATATTAATTAAGTAATTTGGATACTATGCCAGGGCCTTCATAAATAAAACTGGTATAGATCTGCACCAAAGAAGCGCCGGATTCTAACTTCTGATTAAAGTCCCTTAAGGTAAAAACGCCCCCGACCCCAATTTTAATTAAATTTGGATCATGCTGATGAATAGATTGAAGTAACTCATTAGATTTGCTAAACAGCGGCTTACCTGAAAGACCGCCAGCTACTTTACTGTCTTGGCGCCCAGCCAGTGCTGTGTGATCAGTGGTGGTATTCGAGGCAATAATGCCATCAAACTCATATTCCTTGATTGCATTAATAATATCTATGATTGTTTCCTGGCTTTCATCTGGAGATAATTTTATGAAGACTGGGTTCATAAAATGTGACGTTGCTCGAGTAACTTTGAGAGCAGCAAAGAGCGGTTCAAAATTCTCTCTTGAATGTAAAGCTCTTAAGTTTGGTGTGTTGGGAGAAGAAATATTAACTGTTATGTAATCCGCATAAGGAGATACTTTATTGAAGCATTCCACATAATCATCTATACGTTTTTGACCTTCTGAATCTTTATTGGCCCCAATATTCACACCTAAAATGCCTGAAAATTTTCTAGATTTTAATTTTTGAACAAGGTAATCAAGGCCTTTATTATTAAAACCAAGTTTATTAATAATGGCCTTCTGCTTAAAAAAACGAAATATTCTGGGCTTAGGATTGCCTGGCTGTGCTAACGGAGTGATTGTTCCAACCTCTATAAATCCAAACCCAAGAGAGCCAAGAGAATCGATATAGTCACCATTCTTATCAAGGCCCGCTGCAATACCCAGCCTATTATTAAAAGTTAAATTCTTGTAAATAAAAGAATCTGTATTCACTGGCATTGGAAACAAAAATTTACTCAGCCCTAGTGCATAAAAAAGATTTAGGGAGTTTAGGGCGATTGAGTGCGCTAACTCAGGAGGTAATAATCTTAAAAGTGAGATTAATAATGGCACTATCTAATCATCAACATTAACGCTTATGTGGCCAAAATATTTTTTGCTAGATGGGTAATAGCCTCTGCGTAACCATGCCTTGAGCCGCAGTCAAACTTTAAACCCTCATAGAGATGACCATATACTTGTTGGTCTTTTAGCATTAACTTAATTGCATCAGTAAGCTGCACCTCACCACCAACACTTGGATCTAAATTTTCCAAGTAATCAAAAATTTTAGTAGACAGAATATACCTACCGACAACAGCAAGGTTAGAAGGGGGATTGCTTTCTGGTTTTTCAACAATGTCCTTAACCGCAAAGGTGCGCTCTGAGCTACCAACATCATCGCTAGCTATCACACCATATTTATTAGTTTCATTGAGAGGGACCTGATTTAATCCAATAACCGTACAGTGTTTTTCTTCATATAAATCTATCAACTGAGAAATGCATGATGGATCATTTAAAATTAAGTCATCGGCCAGCAATACGGCAAAGGCTTCATCTTGAATTAAATGCCTAGCATGAAGAATGGCGTCACCTAAACCTTTTTGAGATTTTTGGCGCACGTATGTAAATTTAATATTTTTAAAAATTTGAGGATTAATCTTTTCAAGATAGTCTTGCTTTCCAGATTCAACCAGCTTAGCTTCAAGCTCAAAATTTTGATCAAAATGATCTTCAATTGCTCTTTTTGTATGACTGGTAATAAAAATAATCTCTGTGATTCCAGCCAGGACTGCTTCCTCAACGGCATACTCAATTAGAGGCTTGTCGATAATAGGCAGCATTTCTTTTGGAATTGCTTTAGTTGCAGGTAGGAAGCGAGTTCCAAGCCCAGCAACTGGAAAAACAGCTTTAGTAATTTTGGTCATATCTTTAAAGTTTAAAACTATATTTTGCAATTAAGCCTATTATAAATCCTGCAATCATACCAACTAAATGAGCTGTATTAGCAATATTACCAAACCCAAAAATATTTAAAATACCAGTAAAACCGACCAGCAACCAAATAAACATAAACAAATAGAGAGCTTCAGGTAAATTATATCTCGATCTTTTTTTATCTAACTCAAGAATAAAACAGTAGCCTAGTAGGCCGTAAACTGCGCCGCTCAGACCACCAAACATATATTGTTGGGACCATAGCAATTGCCCGGCATTGCTGAGCACGCTAGTTAAAACAAAGACCATTACAAAAAGTGCTCTGCCATCCATGCGCTCAATCTTAGAGCCCAAAATATAAATCCATAGACTATTAAAAGCTAGATGAGTGATTGAAAAATGTAAGAAAGTGGGGGTTATCAATCTCCACCACTCATTGTTTATTAAGTAAGTATGCTCAAGGGAAGAATATATTGAACCAAAGCTCGGCTTAATAAATAAGAAAGACTCAAGAGACCCATGGTTGCCAAAATTAGTAAAGAGGGTTAAGAAAATAGCGGTAGCTATAATATAAAAATATGCACTTTTAGTATTCAAATAAGTTAAGTTTTATTAGCTGTAATATCTAAACTCCAACCAAGCTTTTCTCGACAAGCTTCATAAAAATCATTGTCAGCGGGATGAATGATTCTAAGCGCAGTATCTTTTTTTCTAATAATAATTGACTCATTATATTGGATGGGCATATCTTGTTGCCCATCAACGCAAACCATCGCATGATCAAGGGGGCCTTGAATTAATTGAACCTCTAAAGATTTTTTATTTGAGACTATCAAAGGCCTTGAAGAAAGACTTTGAGACATCATGGGAATAATATTCCAAAGATTTAACTCCGGATGAATGATTGATCCTCCGGCTGACAAGGCATAAGCAGTTGAGCCTGTAGGCGTAGCAACTATCAAACCATCAGATCGCTGCTCATAAATCATCTGCCCGTCTATTAACAACCTATATCTCATTAACTGCGCATAGGACCCTGAATGAATTAAAATTTCATTGAGGCCAAAAACTTCCTTGTTTGCAAAATGAGCTTCGACCAAACTTCGTTCTTCTACAACATACTCACCTTTTAAGATGTCCTGAATAACACTCTCGAAGTTCTCAATATTAATATCGGTTAAAAAACCAAGCGTGCCTAGATTTATTCCAAGCAACGGAATCTCCGAGGCAATAAACTTTCTAGCTGCTCCCAGCAACGTTCCATCACCACCAAAGACTATTAGAAGATCAATTTGATGCTTAAAATCCTCATTATTTTTTTCAATTGCCAAGGATAAATTCGCGCCCTCTTCAGCGAATATATTTAAGGCATTTTTAGCCAGGACAGTAATTAAATCCTGAACTACAGAGCGCTCATCCAAAGATGCATTTTTTTTTAAAACAACGCCTATATTTTTAAACATGAAAGGAATTATACTCCGAGGCGGAGAATATCAAAAAAATTTATGGGATCACTTAATCAAATTGCCAATCTAATAAGATCAAGCCCCAAAATAGTTATTTTAACTGGGGCTGGCATTAGCACAGAGTCTGGCCTGCCTGATTTTAGAAGTGAAGGTGGTTTTTGGACAAAAAATCAACCTATTCAGTTTCAAGACTTTGTAAAGAGTGAAGATCAACAAAGATTATCATGGTTACGGAATATTGAGCTTCATAATTTACTCAGAACTATCTATCCAAATTCTGGGCATGAGCTGGTAGTAAAAATTCTCTCAATGAGCCCTCATAATTTTCTAATCACTCAAAATATTGATGGGCTGCACCAAGAGTCTGGTGTGAGACAGGATCAAATCATAGAGATCCATGGAAATGCTAAAAAAGCTGCTTGTTTAGACTGCCTGAAAGAGAATCCAATTCAGGATTTTCATGATGCAGTAACAATGAACAAGATCTTGCCACGCTGTTCTTTCTGCAAAGGTCTTGTAAAAGTTGCCACCATTTCATTTGGCCAGCCTTTAAATGAAGAGCATATGCAGAAAGCTACTGAGCTATCTGAAACATGCGATTTATTAATAGTAATAGGCTCGTCATTAAAAGTTATGCCAGCTGGAAAGCTCCCAGGCTTGACGCTTGCCAAGGGCGGAAAAGTTGCAATCTTCAATCGAGAGCAAACTCGTTACGACTCAAAATCTGAAGTCGTCATCAATGATGAGCTAAAAAATATCTGCAAAAAACTAAATGATTTAATTTAGTCATGCATAAGAGCGGCCCTACCAAGAATTTTACCGTTTTTTAGATCCTCTAAGGTTTGATTGGCTTCAGATGCAGGTCTTTTTTCAACTGGGATAGGGTCAATCTTCCCCGATCGAACTAACTCCATGAGCTCATGCATATCACCTGGGCTGCCGGTGTAAGATCCCTGAATGCCTCTTTCCATGATTGGTATAAGTGGTAAAGGTAGCTTTAGCTCACCGCCGTAAAGACCAACAATAATATATTTACCACCTTTTCTTAACAGATTGATTCCAAAGGCTGTCGATAGCTCAGACCCGACAAAATCAATGGCCACTGCAGCATTGCCACCAGTGATTTCAAAGATCTTCATAAATGCATCCTCGTCGGTAGGATTAATGGCTGCTGAGGCGCCACTTTCTAGAGCTAGTTTAAGCTTACTTTCATCCACATCCACCACAATTGGATTGCAGTTAAATGCTGCTTTAGCTATTTGGAGTCCCATCATCCCAACTCCACCAGCTCCAATTATTATTAAGCTATGATTTGAAGTGTAGGGTGCTCCTTTTTTTAGTGCACTGTAAGCAGTCAACCCAGAGCAAGCATAACTGCCAGCCAAATGTTCAGGTGTATCTCCAGCATCATGGAGATATTTGGAATCTGGGACAATTACATGATCGCCGAAACCACCTGGTTGCATGACCCCAATCACAGGACCAGAATTACATAAATGCTCCTCTCCTGAATTGCAGACCTCACATTCACCGCAACCAATCCATGGATACACTATTCTTCTGTCTCCAATACTGACATTGCTAGCATCGGGTCCAACTGCAACTACCTCTCCAAAAATCTCATGCCCTAGGGTAAAAGGGTTTGGAACAGGAACAGGTAACTCATTGCCTCCACCCAAATCAAAGGCACCAGAGTGAATGTGAACATCTGAATGACATACACCACATGCAATCGTCCTTATGAGCACTTCCTTGCCAGTAGGTTCTGGCGTTTGACTTTCAACAACCTCTAAGGGCTTTCCTGGTTCTAGAGCGTGGTACGATTTCATTAGTTAAGCTACCAAAATAATGTTTATCTGATTATAATATCTGTTCTTTTAATTAGCGCAAGCATCGAAAATGTATGGAAAATCTAGAACTATTTAGACAAGAAGTCAGAGAATGGCTCGAAGAAAACTGCCCTCCTTCTATGAGAACACCCTTGGTTCCAGAGGAAGAAGTATGGGGTGGGAGAAATGCAGAATACGTAAATCCTGAATCTAAATTATGGCTTGATAGAATGGGTGCCAAAGGCTGGACTGCTCCAGAACTTCCAACAGAATATGGTGGAGGTGGTCTTGATAGAGACCAAACAAAAGTATTGCATCAAGAGCTTTTTAAAATTAAGGCTAGATCTCCGTTAAACAGCTTTGGCATTTGGATGTTAGCTCCTTGTATCATCGAGTTTGGGAGTGAAGAGCAAAAACACGAACATCTGCCTAAAATTATTAAAGGTGAGATTAGATGGTGCCAAGGATATTCTGAACCGGGTTCAGGATCAGATCTTGCCAGCCTCTCAACAAAAGCTGTAGATATGGGTGATCACTATCTAGTTAATGGTCAAAAAGTTTGGACTTCCTATGCAGACAAAGCAGACTGGATTTTTGCGCTAGTGCGCACAGGCCCTCAGGAACCCAAGCACAATGGCATTAGTTTTTTACTCATAGACATGGCAACCGAAGGAGTAAGCACTAAACCTATTCCTTTAATCAGTGGTAAATCGCCTTTCTGCGAAACATTCTTTGATGATGTTAAAGCACCTAAAGAAAACTTAGTAGGTGTTGAGAATTCGGGCTGGACTATTGCAAAGAAACTCTTGCAGCATGAACGTAATTTTATATCTGCTTTTGGTCTTGCGGGTGGTGGCAGTGGCTCTGGAGCAGATGTGGTGAGCATCGCAAAAAAATATCTTGGCGAAGAGAACGGTAAAATAGCTCACCCAAGCCACAGAGATAGTATTACTCTTCATAAAATGAAAGAACACACATTCTCTTTAACCCTGCAGCGATCGAATGATGAGGGTGGCAAGGCTTCTGCTGCTTCTTCAATGTTTAAATATTACGGAACTGAGCACAACAAAGATCGTTATGAGCTAATGATTGCATCTATGGGGAATAAAGGTCTTGGTTGGAGTGATCAGGGTTTTTCTGATGATGAGCAAGCCATTACTAAAGCTTGGCTCAGAACAAAGGCGAATTCAATTGAGGGCGGCACCTCAGAAGTTCAATTAAATGTGATTTCTAGACGCGTGCTAGATTTACCTAACTAGGATTATACAAATGAAACTCATACTCTCAGAAGAACAGCAATTTCTTAAAGATACGGCTCTAAGCTTTGCTAGAGATAAAACTCCAGTGACACATTTTAGAGGTTTGAGAGATGCCTCCAATGCTAACTGTTGGGATAGCTCTATTTGGCAGGAGATGGTGGGGCTTGGATGGTCAGGTATTTTGGTGCCTGAAGAGTTTGGCGGCTCAGACTTTGGAATTGGCGGAATTAGCGTCATCATGCAAGAGCTTGGGAAGACGCTAACCCCCTCTCCTTTATTGGCAACTGCTGTATTGGGCGTGTCAGCAATCAAGATGCTGGGCACAGAAGATCATAAAAAAACTTATCTTCCAAAAATTGTCTCTGGTGAAATAACAACTGCCTTAGCAATCGATGAAGGTCATCACCATAGTCCATTTAATATCGAAGCATCTGCGACCTTATCTGGTGAGCATTGGGTTCTGAATGGTCAGAAAGTTTTTGTACTCGATGGTGCTAGCGCTAACACGATACTAATTGTTGCTCGTACTTCTGGAAAATCTGGCGAGTCAAATGGTCTTTCAGTCTTCATGGCTGACAAGGATTCTGATGGTCTTGAAATCTCAAAAATCTCTACTGCAGATTGTCGCAACTATGCCAACATCTCAATGAACAATCTTGCATTAAAACAAGATGCTCTTTTGGGTGCTGTCGATACTGCTGGTGAGATAGTAGAGAAGGTATTGGATCTAGGAAGAATAGCCATGGCTGCTGAGATGCTCGGAAATATGGAAGAAGCTTTTGAGGTCACGGTTAACTATTTAAAAGAAAGAAAGCAGTTTGGTGTGGCGATTGGTTCTTTTCAAGCTTTGCAACATAGGGCAGCAAAAATGTTCTGCGAAATTGAGCTAACAAAATCAGCTGTGATGGCTGCAATGCATGCTGCAGATGAAAATTCTAATGAGCTTGAAAGGCTTTCTAGTCTAGCAAAATTTCAAGCAGGTGAAACGCTTCACTTGGTTAGCAACGAAGCCATACAGATGCATGGCGGAATTGGTGTCACAGATGAATATGATATTGGTTTTTACCTTAAGAGAGCTCGCGTGGCAGAGCAAATCTTTGGTACCTCAGAATACCACCAAGCTAGGTATGCAGATATAAGCGGTTTTTAGTATGTCATCAGTTCAATCCTTGCTCGATACAATGCAAAAACTTCGAGACAAGGACTTGGGATGCCCGTGGGATATTGAGCAGACCTTTCAGTCTTTATCCAAACACTTGATTGAAGAAGCTTACGAGGTTACTGATGCAATTAACCGTAAAGACTACCCCAATCTCCAAGAGGAATTAGGAGATGTTCTGTTGCAGGTAATTTTTCACTCACAGATTGCTAGTGAACTAGAATTATTCAACTTCGATGAGGTTGCAGATACCTTGAACCGAAAGCTAATCAGGCGTCATCCCCATGTATTTGCTAGGGGTGTTGCGCCCGAATCAGCTGAAGAGCAAGCAGTCATTTGGGAGGCTGTTAAAAAAGAAGAGAGAAAGGAGGATCGTCCACAGCCCACCTTTGCAGATATTCCTAGCTCAATGCCGCCAACCCTTAGGGCTGAGAGAATTCAAAAGCAAGCCTCTAAAAAAGGTTTTGACTGGGCTAGCGCCCATGATGTCATACTCAAGGTAGAAGAAGAGATAGCGGAATTAAAATTAGCTATCAGCAATAATGATCCGGATAATATAGAGGAAGAATTAGGAGATTTATTATTTACAGTTATTAATGTTGGTCGTCATTTAAATATCGATGCTAACGATGCTTTGGCTCGCTCAAATAATAAATTTATCTCTCGATTTCACTCCTTGGAAAAGGAATTAGAGGTATCTGAGCAAAGCTTTGAAGGTACTTCCCCTCAGGAATTAGAGAAAATATGGGATAGAATTAAACTTGATGAATAAGCTCAAAAAATCTTTTATTGGAATAATCACTTTTATTTCTATTACATTGATTCTATCCATTGGTGTTTTATTTCTTACGCTCATTAACCTTCCGAGGATAATTCCTAGCAAGCCATTAAAAAAAATTCTAGGAGCTATCTCGAATAGAACTGGCAGTAAGATTGTGGAGCTCATTACTGGAACTCTGCAATTACTGCATAACTTGAAATGGGAATTTGATATTCCAGATCACCTGGATACAGAGACCTGGTATATAGCTATGAGTAACCACCAATCATGGGCTGATATTTTTATTCTCTTGGCAGCCGGGCATAAAAAGATGCCGCTATTAAAATTTTTTATGAAAAAAGAGCTGCAATGGATACCCATTATTTACTTGGTCCACAAAACAATTGATATGCCATTTTTAAATAGGCATTCGCAGAAACAAATACAAGACAATCCTGAGTTAAAAAAATTGGATTATGAGAATGCTCAAAAAGCTGCCAAAAGATTCTCTAGAAATCCAGCTACAGCATTCAGTTTTGCAGAGGGTACTAGGTGGACATCGGATAAACATTTGGCTCAACACTCACCTTACCCTAACTTTTTAAAACCCAAGGTTGGTGCCTTAGCTATTGCCCTGTCAGGTATGCCACAAGTAAAGGAGCTCGTAGACTTTACTGTGGTCTACTCTTCAACCAAAAGATCAACCTGGAATTTTTTATGTGGCGAGATGAGTCAAGCCAAGGTGGAGGCAAGAAGCTACCAAATCCCGCTCAGCCTCAAGAATAAAACCTTTGAGCAAGAGAATGAGTATCGAGAAGAATTTAAAAACTTTATTGAAGAAATTTGGATAAAAAAACAAAAAAGATATTCTGAATTAGAGTTCCAGCTTTCTGTCGGCAACTAACCAGCCATTTTCATCGACATACATCCAATGCCCAGAGCGCATCACCACGCTGCCAAAAGAAATCATGATGTTTTCAAAGCCATGGCCTCTTTTATCTGTTTTTTGCGCAACGCTGCCTCTAGCAAAAATACCTAGGTCCATAGTCTTTAATATCTCCACATCTCTCACATAACCATTAACAACAATGCCTGCCCAGTTATTTAGCAATGCTGATTCAGCGATTTGATCTCCAACCATCGAAGCATGAGCCACACCAACGGCATCTACAACCAATACCTTATTCTCTCCTTTTTGCTCCAAAATAGATTTCACAATCGAGTTATCGTCTGCACAAGAAACTGTATAAATCTCTCCTGATATTGAGCGTTTCTTCCCGTAAGTATTCAAGGCAAGCTTACCAATTTGAATAATGTCAGCATACTGATCTGATAGGTCAGGCAACGAGCTCATAAGGCTTTTAGGTTGAGATTATCAATTTCATCAAGGATATGATGTCGCCTTGGATCGCTGGCCAAGTCTTCCCAGCTCACCGTTTTAGATGCTTTTAAGAGGGGAAGCCTGGCAGACTGAGATATGTTATTTTTAAGCATAAAGTCTAATGCCTGATTTGCTCCAGTTCGATCATTGCATATCAAAACCATGGTGCAGCCAGATTGAAGAGCTTGACGGGTTTTGATCACGATATCACCAAGAAAATCTGTGCCTTTCATAGTGAGATCATCGCTAAAAATTACTCCTGTAAATTCTATTTTTTGCCTAAGGATTTCTTGCAGCCAAAATTTTGAAAAGGTTGGGATGTCGCTATCAATCTCAGGGAAGGAAACATGAGCGGTCATGATGCCGCCTAATTTATTCTGCAATAAGCTAAATGGAAGCAGGTCATGCTGTTCCAATTCTGCAAGAGACCGATGATCTTCAGAGTAGCTTAGATGTGTATCTGCTTGTATTCCTCCATGACCTGGAAAATGCTTACCAATAGCCTGCATGCCAGCTTCGTTCATGCCTGCTATATAAGCGCTTGCGATAGCAATGACCTCACCTGGGATCTCTCCAAGAGATCGATCACCAATAATAGAGCTCGTTTCATGATCCAGATCTAGTACTGGGGCAAAGCTAAGATCTAAACCAGATGCGATGACTTCTGATGCCATTAACCAGCCCAAATGATTAGCAAGTTCTATGCCTGCCTTCCTATTTTGAGAAACATATTGACCTAATCTTTGCATGGAAGGCAAGCTTGTATAACCCTCTGCTAGACGCTGGATTCTTCCGCCCTCTTGATCCACGGCAATAAGCAACCATGGATTTATATCTTTAATTTCCTGGCAAAGAGAAATCACTTGATTGCTCGAAAAGATATTCCGAGAGAATAAAATCACTCCACCAACCTGGGGATTTTGTAGAATATGTTTTTCTTCGTCTGTAAGAGAGTGGCTATCTAAATCTAGCATTAGCCTACCCAACAAGTTTTTTTGCATCACGCTTTGCAGTTAATTAGTATTTTTAATTATGCTACTGATGCTATCTTTCTCCAAGGTGAAGTGACCAATAAATGGTTGGCTAGAAAATTGGCAAGTTAATCATCAAGGTTTACTAACTTTTTAATGACTTGATGAGCTCAGCAGTAACAGACGGGTCTCCAGAAAAAATGGAGGGAGCAATTCTTGTGGCAATGCTGCCATATCGATCAAAGATTTGCTTTGAAACTTCTACAGGCGTTCCACTGACTGCAATACTTTCAAGCATCTCATCTGTAATCAGAGCTGCAATATCTTGCCATTGTCCTTTTTTAGTTAGTTGGTTTAGCTCAAGTTGTATGCCTTCCCAACCATGTTGCTCTAGCACAACTTTATAAGCTGGGGTTGAGCCATAAAAACCAATCTGTGCTTTACAGGCATCTCTAGCAGCTGAAATCTCTTCATCGTTCATGCCTGTTGCAATCATGACGCCAACCGAGACATCAAAGGTTTTTTTTGCTGCTAATTTTAAGCCCTTTTCAAGAGACGGGGTTGTAACATTTTTAAGAAACTTAGTTGTGTGAAAAGGATGCACAAGAAAACCATCCGCTGATTCTGCTGCAGCCTGAGTCATCAGTGGGCCAACGCCTGCAACATAAATTTTTGGCAACCCAAATGGATTCTTTCCTGGGTTAAAAAATGGGGTCATCAAAGTATGTTTATAAAACTCCCCTTCAAAATTTAATTCCTCGCCGTCATGCCAGGAGCTCCAAATAGCTTTAATAGCATTAACCATTTCCTGCATCCTTTTGGCTGGAGAAGACCAAGGCATAGAATATCTTTTTTCAATATGGGGTTTAATTTGAGAGCCAAGGCCTAGGGTAAATCTACCTTGAGACATAAGCTGGAGGTCATATCCAAGATTTGCCAGAGTCATGGGATTTCTAGAAAATGCAACTGCAATTGAGGTTAAAAGTTCCAGCTTTTTAGTTGCAAGAGCTGCTGCTGCAAGTGGCAAAAAAGGTTCATGCGGGCCCTCAAATGTATAGGCACCATCATATCCGAGGTCCTCTAGGCGCTTGCTAGCTTCGCTGGCCTCAGCAGGATCCCGAGTGATCATGGCGCAGTCAATTTTAATTTTAGTCATCTTAATAATTAATTTTTATGGGGACACAAATGATTATGCTAGAAGAGATTTCATTAAGCTAGACAATCTATTCAATTGCATTTCTTAGCTAAGTTTTTTATACAATATGAATGAACTTCTTGTATTTCATTTTCGATGTTGTGGGTGGTAATATAAAATAAAAATTATTACCCTTAGGAATAAAAAATGAATTCAAAAATTTGCGAACTGTTAGATATTGAGTTTCCATTAGTGGCATTCACGCATTGCAGGGATGTTGTTGTTGCTGTTTCTAAAGCCGGAGGCTGCGGGGTCCTAGGTGCAGTTGGAATGACACCTGAGCAATTGGAAAAAGAGCTTAAATGGATTGATGATCACATTGATGGCCTGCCTTATGGTGTGGATGTATTAATTCCAAATAAAATGGCTGGCAAGGATCAAAAATTTGATTCTGAGAAGCTTGTTGCCATGATTCCTCAAGAATATGCTGATTTTCGAGCAGATCTTCTTGAGGAACACGGAATAGAAGCTTCAGAACTTAGGACCATTAAAGCTGCAGCAACCTATATGGCCGAAAATACGAAAGCTGACGGCGCGAAAGCTCTTCTAGACGTTGCTTTTGCTCATCCCATCAAGCTCATAGCCAATGCTCTAGGCGTTCCCCCAGACTGGATGCTGCAAATGGGGAAAGATCATGGTGTAAAGGTTGCGGCTCTCCTTGGCACGGCAGAACATGCGATTAATCAAGTTAAAGCTGGGGTTGATATTTTAGTTGTCTCAGGAACTGAGGCAGGCGGTCACTGTGGAAGTGTTCCTACTATGGTCTTGATCCCTGAGGTTCATGAAGCAATTCAGCCTTATGGGGATGTTCCAATCCTTGCTGCCGGTGGAATTGTAACTGGCAAACAAATGGCTGCCGCTATGACTATGGGCGCGTCAGGCGCTTGGTGTGGATCAGTTTGGTTAACCACCGTGGAATCTGAGGTTCCTTCGGTGATTAAAGAAAAAATGATTGCTGCTAATTCAAGTCAGACCATTAGGTCAAGAAGCAGAACAGGCAAACACTCTAGGCAACTTGTCTCTGCGTGGACTGAAGCATGGGAAGCAAAAGATGCCCCTGAACCACTTCCGTTGCCACTGCAACCCATGGTGGCTGAACCAGCCTTAGCAAAAGTCACAAAACTTGCTGAAGGTGGGCACGAGGGTGCAAAAGCACTGTCAACCTACTGGGTAGGCCAAGGAGTAGGATTGATGAATCAAAGTATTTCTGCCGGTGATGTGGTGCAGGAATTTAAAGAAGATTTTATTAATGCCTATGAAAGATTGACCAGCTTTATAGAGGATTAATTACTCTGGGTTCATGAAACGATTCGCGATAGCTCGCTGAAATCCAGGCCTCTCAAAAAGCATATCAGACCAACGCTTAATATTTGGTTTTAAAGCTTCCTCTATTTGCAATGTTTTGGCTAAATATATTGCATAACTTACGCAGATATCGGCAATGGTGAAGCGATTGGAACATAGGTACTCCCTAGCATCTAAAGATTTTTCTAAAAGCTTTAACCTAGAAACAAACCATCTCCTGTAACCTTCTGCGGCTTTGTCTGCCACGCCAACCTCTTGCAATGAATATCTCAAAACCACAGTCTGCGGGAATGTTAGAGTGGCATCTGAATGTGCCAGCCAATTTAAAAAATGATGGTAGTCCTGCTCATCAGAGGTAACCTTCAAATCTGTTGGGCCATAAAGATCAACCAAATATTGACACATAGCAACAGATTCAGTCATTTCAACTTCACCATCAATGAGATAGGGGATGGTACCTAAAATATTTACATCCATAAATTCTTTATGGAAGAACCTGGGTGGAAACGGCATCATCACAGACTCATATTCAAGACCCATTTCCTCAGCAGTCCACATTGGCCTCACTCCCCGAGAATCATTGCAGCTGTATATTTTAATAATGCTCATGCTCTTTATCCTTGTTTCTAAAAAAATTTACTGATTTTAAATTAAATACCAAAAATGGTAATAATTTGTATATTATATTACCACTCAAATTTATAAATAAGAAATGCCTAGAAAGAATATAGCACCCACGCTAAAAACAAATATTGATATCAATGGAAGTGATTTTCTGCACAACAAAGATGTGATGTTAAAGAAGATAAATTTTCTTGATGAGTTGCTTGATCAAGCAGAGCTTGGTGGTGGTGTGCACCACCATGAACGACTAGCAAAAAGAGGCAAGATGCCCGTAAGGGAAAGAGTATTTAATTTACTAGATCCTGACACCCCTTTTCTTGAGATCTCTCCCTTTGCAGCATATGGAACAGACTTTACGGTTGGTGGGGGCTGTGTATCAGGGATTGGGATCGTTGCAGGCACTGAGTGTGTAATTTTTGCCAATGACCCTTCTGTGTTGGCCGGAGCGATGACGGTTTATGTAGGCAAGAAGTGGGACCGAGCCATGGAAATAGCTCGTGATAATCGACTGCCATACATTAATTTTGTTGAATCTGCTGGCGGCGATCTAAGGATGGGCACGGGCAGAAAAGGAGATCAGCCACCCATTGCACCTACCATTGGAAATACACATTTTGCAGCAACAGGCAGATTTTTTTATGACATGACCGAGCTTTCAAAAATGAGAATTCCAGTGATATCAGTGGTATTTGGATCTTCTACAGCCGGGGGCGCATATCAACCTGGGATGTCTGATTACAATATTTTTGTTAAGGATCAAGCGAAAGTATTTTTAGCAGGGCCGCCTCTTGTAAAAATGGCAACCGGGGAAGTGTCAGACGATGAGACGTTAGGCGGTGCAAAAATGCACTCTGAAGTTTCAGGTCTATCTGATTACTTGGCAGAAGATGAAATGGATGCATTAAGGTTATGCAGGAATGTAGTTTCCCACCTGCACTGGCAAAAAGAGGGTCCCTCCCCTTTAATGCATGCTGATGAACCGCAATTGCCTGAGGAAGATCTACTAGGACTGGTAGATGAAGGATTAAAAAGTCCGCTTGATATTAGAGAGGTGATAGGAAGAATCGTTGACGGCTCAAGATTTGAAGAATTTAAGCCTTTGTATGGCAAAACAATGATTTGTGGTTGGTCCATGCTTCATGGTTACCCGATAGGAATTCTAGGAAACAATGGCCCCATCTACCCAGAAAGTGCAGAAAAAGCATCAAGCTTTATTCAGCTTTGTAATAAGAGAAATATTCCTATTATTTTCTTGCAAAATGTTACAGGCTTCTTGGTTGGAAAAGATTTTGAGAGACAGGCCATTATTAAAAAAGGCTCGCAACTCATTAATGCAGTTTCAAATTCTAATGTCCCCCACATTACTATTATTATTGGGGCTTCATATGGAGCTGGTACCTATGCTATGTCAGGTAAAGCCTACAACAATCGCTTTACCTTTCTTTGGCCAACAGCAAAAATCTCAGTGATGGGTTCTAAGCAAATTGCTGGTGTGATGTCGATTGTAAGAAGGGGTCAAGCAGCCAGGAAAGGTGAGAAGTTTGATGAAAAGCTTGACGCTCAAATAGTTAAAGCGGTTGAACAAGCTGCGGAGCAAATGTCTGAAGGTCTTGTAGCAAGCAGCATGCTCACCGATGATGGAATTATTGATCCAAGAGATACGAGAGCTATTATCGGCTTTTGCCTCTCAATTGTTTGTAACTCTGCTATTAATGGCGCAACTGAATATGGGGTATTTAGACTATGAGCTTTAATTCAATTCTCATAGCAAACCGTGGTGAAATTGCCTGCAGGATTATGCAGACTGCACAGAATATGGGGATTAAGTGCATTGCAGTATATGTGGATGCTGATGCAGATGCTCCGTTTGTAAAAATGGCAGATGAGGCTGTACTGCTCTCTTCAGGGTATATGGATAGTGAGGCGATTATAGCTGCTGCAAAACTCACAGGGGCACAAGCCGTTCATCCTGGGTATGGTTTTCTTTCTGAGAACGCTGCCTTTGCTAGAAAGGTCAAAAATAATGACCTGGTATGGATTGGGCCCTCGCCTCATGTGATAAAAGTCATGGGCGATAAACTCAAAGCAAAAGAATTAGCAGAAAAGTCAGGCATCCCTACGCTTCCAATGGCTGTAGATATCAAAGATGCTAAAAACCTAGGGTACCCTCTTCTAGTTAAAGCAGCGGCAGGTGGTGGTGGGAAAGGGATGAGAATTGTCACCGACCCAAAAGACTTAAAAGAATCAGTGGTGAGTGCTAAACGAGAGGCTTTATCAGGCTTTGGTGATGATAGGATTTTTATTGAAAGATATGTAGAAAAATCTAGACATATAGAAATTCAAATTCTAGGCGATGAGCACGGGAATATTGTGCATTTAGGTGAGCGAGAATGCTCCATACAAAGAAGACATCAGAAAATTATCGAAGAATCTCCATCGCCAAGGGTTGACCCATTGCTTCGAGAGCAAATGGGAGCGGCTGCAATTAAGCTGGCAAAAAAAATTAAATATTTTTCTGCCGGCACTGTTGAGTTCTTGATGGACGATAAGACTGGAGAATTCTGGTTCTTGGAGGTAAACACGCGTCTTCAAGTAGAGCATCCTGTGACAGAGGAAGTGACTGGCATTGATTTGGTATATGAGCAAATTAAAATAGCTCGAGGCGATGAACTTGGATTCACTCAAGACGATGTTTCATGGCATGGACATGCAATTGAGGTGCGGTTATATGCTGAGGATCCAGGAAATAATTTTTTACCTGAAACCGGAACTTTGATTGCCTATGATACTGAGATGTCTGGCGATATAAGATGGGATTCAGGGGTAGAGCAAGGTTATAAAGTTGGCATAGACTTTGATCCAATGCTATCAAAAGTCATTGCTTGGGCGCCCAATAGAATAGATGCTGCAAATAAACTAGCGCGAGGCTTGGAGAAAGCCCACTTTGGTGGCGTCAAAACTAACCGTGATTTTTTAATCTCCTGCTTGAGAAATGAAAGTTTCATTAATGGTGACACCACCACTGATTTTATAGATCGAGAAAAACCAAGAACGGAACAGGAGCTATCTGAAAATCAACTTTTCAATGCCTCGGCTGCCATTGCTTTATGGGTCGCAATGGAGAACAGAGCTGCCGATGCAGTCACTGGTTTTATGCCATCAAATTGGACGAATGGAAGGATGCCAGATCAAAGAATAAAATTACTGATTCTAAAAAATGAGATTGAAGTTAAGTATCAGCTTAAGCGAAATGGGCTATTTGAGGTGATGGGTACAAGTTGTAACATTCATGCAGTCGATGAATCCGGTATTGATGTTGAGATTGGTTCTCATAGATTTTTTGCTCAGGTCACTCGAGCAGGCAATCAAATCCTGATTAATATGCCATTTGGTGATCTTGATGCCATCATTCTCCCAAGATTTACCGAGCCAGGCAACGAGGTCCCAGAAGGAGGCCTGGTTGCTCCTATGCCCGGCAAAGTGATCGAAGTAAAGGTAAAAAAAGGGGATAAGGTAAAAACTGGGGATACTCTAATTATTATTGAGGCTATGAAAATGGAGCATGCAATCAAAGCAACTGCCCCTGGGAAAGTAACAAAGCTAATGGTAGCTCTAAACCAGCAGGTTGATAATGGCGCCACGCTATTGGTTTTAGATAACTAAGATGAACTCAAATCTATCCATAGCAAAGAATGCTCACAGTCTTGGAAAAAGACATGTCGAAGTCATGGACGAGCTTGAGAGAATGCTGGATCAAGGTGAATCATTTGCAACAATGTCTGAGGTAGCAAAAACTTTAAAAATCTCTCTTAGAACTTTATATGAAATTGCGCCAAGCAAAGAAGAGTTAATTGTTGCCACTGTTGATAGAGTGTTAAAAAAACATGGGAAAATTGCAATGGATGCTATTAAAGATCACTCATCACCAATTAAAAAGCTTGAAAGCTTTCTAGCGGTTGCCAATCAGGCAGTGGGACCAAGATTCGAGAAATTTACATCCTCCTTGAGCAACCTTTCAACCTCGAAACCTATGGTTGATTACCATGAGCAATACATCACTGCTTTTATCAAAAGCCTTTTAGATGATGCTAAAAGCAACAATGAAATTCAAGACATAGATACTCAGGCGACCGCAATGCTCTTGGGGGGTTTGGGTAGATATTTTCAAGCTAAAACATTACTAAAGGATTTAAAGCAAACGCCTGAGCAAACCAGCAATTTTTTTACTCAAGTAATAATTAATGGTATTAAACTGGGGAATTAGTGAGCGAAGACATAATTAGAATAGGAAACTGCAGCGGCTATTATGGCGATAAGCTCTCTGCAGCCAAAGATATGGTTGAAGGTGGCCCTTTGGATGTTCTAACCGGGGATTATTTAGCCGAGCTGACAATGGCCATTCTGTTTAATCAAAAACTGCAGCGCGGCGAAGATAAGGGGTATGTAGGCACCTTTCTCAAGCAAGTCAAAGCTGTGGCTGAAACTTGTAAAGAAAAAAATATTAAGATCGTGACGAATGCCGGGGGTCTTAACCCCGCTTCGATGGCCAATGAAATAGAGAAGATTCTAGAGGAACTAGGTGTCTCATTAAAAGTTGCCTACATTACCGGGGATGATTTAATGCCACGGATGGATGCTCTAATAAAAGATGGAGAAACCTTTTCAAATATTGACAGGCAAATACCCATCAAGGACTCTGGCTGCCAAACGCTCACTGCTAATGCTTATCTAGGAGCCTGGGGTATAAAAGAAGCATTGGATGCAGGTGCAGACATAGTGGTCTGCCCAAGAGTGACTGACGCAGCAGTGGTCATTGGTCCAGCTGCATGGAAATTCAATTGGAGTCGAGATGATTACGATGCATTGGCTGGGGCTTTGGCCGCGGGACATATTATTGAATGTGGGTGCCAGGCCACTGGAGGAAATTATTCATTTTTCAAGGAAGTGGCTAGTTTTGATAATGTTGGCTACCCCATTGCTGAAATTAAATCAGATGGGAGTTTTTATATTACCAAACATCCAAATACAGGGGGGCTGGTGTCGACCGGAACAGTGACAGCGCAACTCTTATATGAAATTAGCTCCCCAGCCTATCTTAATCCAGATGTCATTGCGCATTTTGACACGTTAAAAATAGAGCAGGATTCAAAAGATAGGGTGTATGTTTCAGGATGCAGGGGAAGTTCTCCTACTCAATCTCATAAGGTATGCATCAACCTGGCAGGTGGCTATAGAAATGGTATGGAGTTCATTCTTACTGGCTTAGATATTGAAGAAAAAGCAAAAATCATCACTGATGCGCTCTTCCATTCTGTTGGAGGACAAGATCAATTTGATGAGGTCTCTATCTTGCTAGATAGAACTGACAAGGAAGATCCAAACTCTAATGAAGAAGCCATGGCTTCTTTAAGAGTGTCTGTAAAATCAAAAAATGCTGATTTGGTAGGTAGAATGTTTAGCGCCAAAATGATTGAGCTGGCCTTGGCAAACTATCCAGGTTTTTTTACCGGTGGTGGTGTCAGATCAGGTGGGCCTGTTTTAGTCTACTGGCCTGCTCTCATAGATAGCAAGTACATTAAAGAGACTGTCCATGTTGATGGAAAGAAGATAGAAGTTCTTCCAACAAATCAATTAGGTCTAGAAGAAATATATTACCAAAAACAACCCATTGATGTGCCGCCTGCTCCATCGGATGCGCCGCTAAGAAAACCTTTGGGTGAGTTATTCGGGGCTAGATCTGGAGATAAAGGCGGGTGCGCAAATATTGGGGTTTGGGCCAAGACAGAAAATGCTTTTTCATTTTTAAACGAATACCTGACTGTTGAGACACTTAAAAAGCTCATGCCGGATGTGGCAGAGTTTGATATTGATCGCTATGAATTACCGAACATTCTCTCTCTGAATTTTTATATTCATGGGATCTTGCAAGATGGAGTGTCCTCCAACACAAGAAAAGATGGGCAAGCCAAATCATTAGGTGAATACCTGAGATCAAAATACATAGACATGCCTAAATCACTAATAGAAGAGAACCTAATATGAGCAATCCAAAATTATCCCTAGACGGCTTAACTTTTCAAGCAACCAAAATAGATATCTCCAATAATATTCTCAGCATTACATTAAACAGGCCCGAGAAAAAGAATGCCTTAAATAATGTCATGATGAATGAGCTGAATTATGCCCTTGCATATGCAAAGCAACAAAGAGAAATTAGGGTGGTGGTTATTGGGGCGGAGGGAGATGTTTTCTGCGCAGGCGCTGATCTTAGAAGAGCCAAAGAAGAATCCAATGTTCCAAAACTAGAGCATGCAGATGATGTTAGCTTCTCGCTTAGACGTTTACACAAACCCGTCATCTGCAAAATTCAAGGCTCAGTGTTAGCGGGCGCGCTATTAATAGTGACCAATTCGACTCATGCAATTGCTGTGAAAGAAGCAACATTTTCAGCCCCCGAGATTCATAGGGGTCTTTGGCCCTTCATGGTAATGGCTGGCTTATTCAGGGTCATGCCAAAAAGAGCGGGATTGGACTTTATCATGCGAGGCCAGCCAATTGATGCACGTCAGGCAGAGCAATGGGGTTTAATCAATCAATCTGTGCCCGCAAATGAATTAGAAAAAACAGTAAGCGATTTAGCTAATGAATTAGCGAGTCTTGCCCCTGAAACTATGCAACTCGGATTAGCGGCATACGAACAACAAGATGCTTTGGCATTTGATGAGGCTTTGCCCTATCTGCAAGAGCAAATAGCACAGTGCTTCCAAAGCCATGATGCCAAGGAAGGCATTGCAGCATTTTTAGAAAAAAGAAAACCTAACTGGAAATAAAAGAGGAAGAATATGGATTTAGAATACGGACCAGAATACATAGCATTTACAGCTGAAGTGGCAAAATTCTGTAAGCAATATGAAGGACTGTCCTTTAAAGATGGGCCCAAAACTCCCTTTGCAAGCTCTGGAGCATCAGGGGGGCCTGAAATGCATCGCTCTGAATGGCAGAAAATATTAATAGAAAAGGGATATTTTGCTAGATCGGTTCCCAAAGAATATGGGGGCTATGGTGGCGAAGCTGATATGTTAAAAACCAGGATTATTGCAGCAGAATTCTCAAAATCTAAAACTCCCACTCCAATGGGAGGTCAAGGAATAGATATGTTGGTTCCCACACTTCTTGAACTGGGTACTGAAGAACAAAAACACAGATACATTCAACCTACGCTCCACGGTGAAATGATTTGGTGTCAAGGCTATTCAGAGCCGGGCGCTGGCAGCGATCTGGCAAGTCTTCAAACCAAGGGTGAGCTCATCAATGGTGAATGGGTGATCAACGGTCAGAAAATCTGGACAAGCACAGCTCAATTTTCTCAAATGTGTTTTTGTCTTGTAAGAACTGAACCAGATGCCCCAAAGCATGCCGGAATTAGTTATTTATTAATCCCAATGGATACGCCTGGTATTGAGGTTAGGCCATTGGTAGACATGACTTTAAAACCAGGTTTCAACGAAGTATTTTTTACCGATGTCAAAATTCCTGAAGGCAATATCATCGGGAAAAGAGGCGAAGGCTGGGCTGTTGCAAATGCCACATTAGGCCATGAGAGAGGCTCTCTTGCCCCACCAGACGCAACAATGAGCAGATTAAACATGCTGATAGATTTGATGAAAAATGAAACTCTTGACGGCCAACCCCTCATTGAGCATCCAATTTACAGAGATCGTTTGATGCAAATTCAAGGCAAAGTGTTGGCTCAACAATCCCATGGGTTGAGGCTGTTATCAGCAAAGCTCAATCCTGGCACAGATGTAAAAATTGGAAAAATGATTCAAAAGCTTACTGGGACTGAGTTAAGGCATGAGCTTGAAGGCTTAGCAATAGATGTTATGGGTGAAATTGGCACTCTCTATGAGCAGAGTCCTCATATAAAAAATGATGGCACATGGCAATTTATTTATATGTATTTTCTGGGGCTGATCATTGGCGGAGGAACCAGTCAAATTCAAAAAAATATCATCGCCGAACGTGGCCTTGGCATGCCAAAAGAGCCTAAAATTCAAGGAGCATAAAATGTATTTTGGATTATCAGAAGAACAGTCTTTTTTTAAAGACAATGTAACAAAATATCTGGAAGATCATGCTTCTCTGGATCAGATTAGAAAGATTGCCAGTGGTGACGAGGCACATACAAGCAAAGAAATTCATCGGGGCTTTCTTAATCTAGGGATTAGTGGATTATTGATTCCTGAAGAATTTGGGGGCCTTGGCTTAGATTTATTGTTTGCTGCAGTGGTTTCCGAGGGCTTGGGTTCTTGTATTGGGCCCGTTCCATACATAGCCCCTTATGTCATGGCTCCTACCGCTATTCTGGCAGCGGGAAGTCAAGCTCAAAAAGAACAGTACCTTACAAAGATTGCATCAAATGAAATACAGATAGGGGTTGGGTTTTCAGAATTTATTGGCAGCAGAAATGATGCGGGCTTAACTTTTGATAACGGCATCCTGAGAGGACGCGCCATGTTTGTTCTGGATGCTCAAACAGCAACTCACTTGCTGCTTGCTGATAGTTTAGGCCAAATGTTTATCGTGGATGCAACATCATCGAGCATTGAAGTCATCACACTAACAACCGTTGATAAAACCAGGCAATATGCCGAGATTATTTGCACAGATACACCTGCAGAGGTGCTAGACCAATCAAGCGCCTCTCAAGACCACATTGTAAAGGCCATTGATGCAGGAAGAATAATGTTAGCCGCTGATACCTTGGGAGCCTCCCAGACTATGATTGACCAAGCAGTTGATTACGCCAAAGAACGCAAGCAGTTCGGCAGAGCCATTGGATCATTCCAAGCAGTTAAGCACATGTGTGCTGAAATGGTGGCTGATTTGGAGCCGTGTTATGCCTTAGTTTGGCATGCAGCTCACTGCCATGACCACTCACCTGGTGAAGCCAGGCTGATGGCCTGTCATGCCAAGGCTCATGTCTCAGAGATGGGAAAGGGTATTGCAAAAAAAGCAACGGAAGTTCATGGTGGCATGGGTTTCACCGACCTGCTTGGATTGCATTACTGGTTTAAAAGAATAGGTGTGAATCGCCAAATATTGGGATCACCTGAGCTCATCAGAGAAGAAGCTATGAAATCTCAGCTCTAGCAGAGCTTTTTTTGAATCATTTCTT
>ERZ887851.145-NODE-145-length-69223-cov-37.121169_pt1 | contig 69223 bp, 43 predicted proteins | sample MGYA00521100_ERZ887851 | MGnify/ENA primary metagenome ERZ887851 (study PRJEB32303, sample SAMEA104408602) | aquatic metagenome | biome: Brackish water; feature: Pelagic; material: water | place: Baltic Sea | collected 2014-06-06T16:11:00 | depth 11,444 m ... | reverse complement strand
AACCATTTCATCAATGATATCCAGGGGGAAACGGGTATCCGGACACGCTGCTAGACGAAAGTAAGCCGCAGAACGGCGGTATGTGCAAACACCAATAATCGCCCCTGAATCAGCTGCAGACCCTAAATTTTTGCGACGCTGCGTGGTGGTATGTTTTTGCACCACCACAGCCAACAATGCCTATCGCAACGCCACTCGTGACACTTTGCGTTCTCGAGTTGGGAAACCGGGCCATGCAACGGTGTCTTCCTGAGCATCATCGCTGATATGGCGTTCGCTCACGGGTAAGAACTCCCCCGAAGCAGAATCATCGTACAAACTGCGACGGCCCCAAAGCTGTGCAAGGGCATCCTGATACAACAGGCACCATTCCTCTGTATTGGCTTCCATCGTCGCGACGCAGTTCTTACGTTTGCGCTCAAACAGCACCAGATCCGGATTATTGAATTCCAGTGATCTGCTCGGATCAAACTTGCCGGATGATTCTTCTCGATACCGAATATTCTTCGGCAGGTCTCCCAGAATGAAGTCGAAGTACATGTCAATAATTGGTTGCGGATAACACGTGCGGAAACGTCCGTCGAATGCGATGCGTGATTCCGGGCTGCTGTCTGCAAACACCGCCAGAGCATACTGAGCCCAGTTGAATGTTACGAAGACTTTACCGTCGAGTTCATGATCCGCCATAAACTGCATGGCACTTACTGGATAATAGTCTTTATCAACATGCAGCGTCGCCTGCCGAGGATACTGAGCCGCAGACAAAACCAGCAGCAAGACCGCAGGAACTATCAACCCTGCATAACCAGATCTGACTGCCGTGGCGCGACCAGCCTCTTCAACACGTTTACTAAACGACTGTGTCACTCGTCGAAATAAAGATTCAATATGCGGAGCAAGCACATAGCTGGCCATCAGCGCGACAAACGGTAGATGACGATGATGCTTGACGGCCTGCCAGGACAGCAGCGCCAACACAATCATGCCCGGCCAGCGAATCGGCTGATCGGTTCGCTTGACGCACAGAAACGCAACCAAAGCAAGGCACCAGAACGGAAGACCATCCACGGCGAACAACGGCAGCGGAGCCCATTCACTGATTTCCGGACGAGGACGCCCCAGCGACGACAACATCCATGTATGCAGTTCCAATCCGTAGGGATTCACCATGCACGCGGCAACAGTAGCTCCAAACAGAAGAGCATGATGTCGCACGGTTGGCCAGAATCTGGCGTCGCGAGTCAACAATAGTTCGACCGCATCCAATCCAAGCCAGGCCATCAGAATGGCAACACCGGCAAGGTATCCACCGTGCGAGTTCGTCCAGAAACACATCAACGGCGGAATCAGCCACAACCATTTACTGGAACCACGTCCCGCTTCCCGAGCCGTCACGGCACCGGACAACGACGTCGCCAGAATCGCCATCAAACCTGCGCCACACGCGTAGCTCAACATGTGAGGGCGCACCAACCAGTGAAACGAAATATTAAACGCCAGCAACACAACAATCGCGAAACATGTCAACAAACCTGCGCCGCGTTTGGCAGCTGCCCAAACCGGAAGGCCCAGCACGATTAATGTCAGCAATGACTTCAGAAACAACAGCCCCGTTTGTCCGGCAAAGTTGTCTGCGGCCGCTAACATCAGTTCGGCAATGTTTTCATGGTTCACCCAGCGAAAATCGTCAACCGCATAAGACCAGGTTGTGGCCGGATGCAAATATCCGTCGCGAATCACTTCCTTGCCATAAGTGACGTGGCCCCAAAGATCCGGGTCTGCTTTACTGCGAGACATGATCAACAAACCGAACATCACAAACACACTGAGCCAAAGCACGGTGCGCGCCGTCACACCGACAGTTGTGGGCGAGTTCTTCGACTCAGCCGTTAATGCAACTGGTTCAATAACTGCGGCTGCTGCAGAAGTGTCGTTCGTCATGGCAATAAGCAACTAAAACGGTCGTAGCGATTATTAGTGTCACAAAGCTTGCGTTGCAAAACCGCAACACTGCAAGCTAGCTCGAAAACCGCTACCGCGCCGAAATTGATCGACACGATTTTTCATCCTTCTAAAAAACAAGCTAAAACCAGCGATTAGAGCCCGAACAATACCGAATCCAGCCTTGAATTCGGATTGACCTGAAAGTCACGAAACCGGTACTTTGCTGCCCCATCGCCTGTCTGTGCCCTGCCCCGTTGCGCCTTGCCAACCATGAAAAAGCCTGCCTTTCACATTCTGATCCTTGCAGTCGGCTATATCGCCGGCCTATCAGGATGCGCGGGATTCGGCACATCTAAATGGGCGATGGATGACGAAGTCTACGCAGAAAAATACGACAAACCGTATCCCAGCAACGACGGCAAAAAGATTGCTCGCATGATCAAGCAATCAGCTGACGCTCGCTTCGTGGCTGATCGCGGTGGATACTACGTCGGCGCGGCAGGAGCCGACGAGCCAACATCAGCGGGAATCGAACTGGGCCTGTTTCAATATCTGGGACCGGCCGTTGAAAGCCGTATCGGCCTGAAGGGACTGGCCGGCACTGGTGCTCGAGAATGGTATGCGGGCATTGATCTTGGACTTCGAACTCAGTCGCCGTCGCGGCTGGCTCCGTTTGCAGGAATCGGTACATTTGTCGGCGGCAACGGCAACCACGTCGCGGCGGAAGATGATCACCTGGACAACGACGACGATGGAAGCATCGACGAACGAGGCGAAGTTAGAGACGACCCACACTTTATGGCATCCGTCTATCCAGAACTTGGCGTTCACTGGTGGCTGAACAGTTCCACGCGCCTCACCACAAGTGCTCAGTACCACCTCACAACCGACGGACGCGATTCAGACTTCTGGTTCATTGGCTTCAGCCTGTCATTCCTGAACGCCCCCGAGAAGTTCGCCCCGCTGGAAGATTAGCAATCCCGAAGCGTTGCCCCGGGCTACGTTAGAGCGTCCCGCTGGGACTAAACTCCGCCACTCCGGGGATTTGGAGAATTGCATCTGATGTGCTCCCGTGACTGTTTTCACGGGCAAAAAGCTGTCGTCCCGTTGAGAATGAAATGCGTTTGCAGACGCGCGTCGAATGAGGCAGAATGAGTCGATCGTTGGTTTACTCATTCAAATTCTCAGGAAACTAAAGTGATTCGCTTCATTTGCTCCACGTTAATTGTGGCCTCAGCTTTGTCCTGCACGGCTGTCACCGCGCAGGATCTGTTTTCCGGCATCGACCCGGATGGCTTTGACCGATCAGTTCGACCGCAGGACGATCTGTACCAGTTCGTCAACGGGCGCTGGCTGCTGCATACTCAGATTCCATCCGATAAGTCCAACTATGGCTCGTTCAGCGGACTGGCCGACGCTGCTCAGGAAAACATTCGCGCCATCATAGAAGAATCGGCGAAGAACCCTGTTGATGCCAACAGCCAGAAAGTCGGCGACCTTTATGCCAGCTTCATGAATGAAGAACTGATCGAAAAGAACGGCTTCAAACCAGTTCAGGCGGAACTCGACGCCATCGATCAACTTTCTGACATGGAATCTGTCTTCCGCCACATGGGCTATCTGAACACGATCGGCATCGGTGGCCCGGTTGGCTTTTTCGTGACGACTGATGCGAAAAATTCCAGCCGCTATCTGTCTGCCATGATCCAAAGCGGCACGTCTTTGCCAGATCGCGACTATTACCTGGAAGACGAAGACAAGTACGTCGCAGCTCGCGAAGCCCTGAAATCGTACATCGCGACGCTGTTTAAACTGGCCGAACTTCCCGGCGGCGAACAGGCGGCCAGTGACATTCTTGCTCTGGAAACCAAGCTCGCAAAGATCCAGTGGTCTCGCACAGAAATCCGTGACGCCGAAAAACGATACAACCTTTACTACGTTAAAGATCTGGCAAAACTAACACCCAGCCTTCCGTGGCAAGCATTCTTCGAAGCTGCGGGAGTTCCCGACATCGAAGAAATCAACGTGATGACGCCCAGCTTCTTCGCAGGACTGGATGAACTTGGTCAAAGCCTGAGCCTGAACGTTGCCAAGCATTACCTGAGATTTCAAGTTCTGGATTCAGCAGCCTCATTTCTGTCGAAGCCATTTGTTGATGCCAACTTTGAACTCTATTCAAAGCAGCTTGGTGGAGTTCCCGAACAGGAACCTCGCTGGAAACGTGGAGTCGACACAACAGGCGGCATTCTGGGAGAAGCCGTCGGACAGCTGTATGTTGCGAAGCACTTCAAGCCAGAAGCCAAGCAACAAATGGACGTGCTGGTTGCCAACCTGATGAAGGCTTACGAAATCAGCATCGCCGATCTTTCCTGGATGACAGACACCACCAAACAACGAGCTCTGGAAAAGCTGCACAAGATTACTCCCAAAATCGGCTATCCCAACAAGTGGCGAGACTACAGCAAGCTGGAAATCAAAGCCGACGACCTGGTCGGCAACATGCGTCGAGCGTCTGAATTCGAACATAACCGCATGATTAAGAAGTTGGGTGAACCCGTCGACAAAGAAGAATGGGGCATGACGCCTCAAACCGTCAACGCTTACTACAACCCCACCAAAAACGAAATCGTTTTCCCCGCCGCCATTTTGCAACCTCCGTTCTTCGATGCAGAAGCTGACAACGCCGCCAACTATGGTGGTATCGGAGCTGTCATCGGTCACGAAATCAGCCATGGCTTCGACGACCAGGGCAGCAAGTACGACGGCGACGGCAATCTGGAAAACTGGTGGACAGACGAAGACAAAGCAGCGTTCGGTAAGTTGACCAGCCAGCTTGTGGCTCAGTACGAAGGCTACAAAGTGCTGGACGGCAAACCGCTTAACGGCAACCTGACGCTGGGAGAAAACATCGCCGACCTTAGCGGCATGGCGATTTCCTACAAGGCGTACATTCTGTCACTGGATGGCAAAGAAGCTCCTATGATTGACGGCTTCACAGGCTCACAGCGATTCTTTCTCGGCTGGAGCCAAATCTGGCGACGCCTGTATCGCGACGAAGAACTGATTCGCCGCCTGGTGACTGATCCGCATTCACCGTCACACTTCCGAGCCAACGGCCCGGTCACGAACCTGAACGCATTCTACGAAGCGTTCGACGTCAAGCCCGGCGACAAACTGTACAAGATGCCCGAAGACCGAATTCAAATCTGGTAATCTCGCTTCACCACCAGCAACAACAAACGGCCCGGTTTCCGCTCAAGCAGAACCCGGGCCGTTTTCGTTTGTGCCCGATCAGAATGTTTTCACTCTGCTTCAATCCCGAGATCCTGTTGCATCTGCTATGTCTCCAGCAATGGATGGCCCACTTTCCCAGACGGTGCATCGTGGACTTATCATTGCAGAGCCCGCCGAAAGCCAAAGGTTCCCAGACAAAGCCCTCCCCTCTGCGAACCTCCGCTTCTCTGCGTTCTCTGCGATAAACAACAGCCCTATAGATTTAATATTCACCTCAAAACTGACTGGCGTAAACCCCACTTGACTTGGTACCACTATTCGGTACCATTAAAACATGCGACGAAAACACCGCACAACACTGAATCGGATCTATGAGCGGCCCACCAGTGGCACGATCAAGTGGTCAGATATCGAAGCGTTGTTTGTCGCGTTGGGTGCCGAAGTCAGTGAGCGTGAAGGTTCTCGAATTGGCGTGGTGCTGTTTGGGGAAATTCGCGTTTTTCACAGGCCTCACCCATCGCCGGAAACGGACAAGGCTTGTGTCAACAGTGTGCGCAAGTGGCTTCGTGAACATGGGGTTGAATAATGACAACAGCGATGAACATCATGGAAATCGACGGCCATCGAGCCGTTGTGCAATTCGATCCGGAAACAGATATGTTTCGTGGAGAATTTGTCGGGCTGAATGGCGGAGCAGACTTTTATGCCACAACCGTGAAGAACCTGCGAGTCGAAGGCAGGAAGTCTTTGAATGTGTTTCTGCAAATGTGCCAGGAATCGGGGATTGAGCCAAAGAAGACGTTTTCCGGAAAGTTCAACCTGCGAGTACCCCCGGAAACTCATGAAGCACTCTCGTTACGAGCCGCGGCCGCCGGAAAGAGCCTGAATCAATTCCTGTCCGAAGTACTGGACGATGCTCTGACATAATCAAGGTATGGCAGCGTTAATAACTGAACGCATCGTGGGCTTTTCATCGCAGAGCCCGCAGAGAAGCAAAGGTTCGCGGAGGAAGCCCACCTCTCTGCGAACCTCCGCTTCTCTGCGATAAAAAAACAGCAACACGATTGACCGCTGATCGGTTCAATCAGCGGTGAATCGTGTTGCCGAAACCGGCGCCATCGCTTCGATTTGCGGCAATTTGCAGGGTTAATCCAACAGCTGATCACTGCTTCTGGCCACCCGTTTCCAGAAAAACTGGAATATTGCCTAAGAAACCAGGCGGTTGTGGGTCCTCCTCTGTGAGAGGATGAATGGTCTTGAATCCAACCTGCCAGACACCACAAACGGGACTTATCTTGGAACCGACTCCGCACGTCAACGACTGCCGTGCCACGGGCGTGAGTGAACTCACGCTGCGGTGTTTGTTCGATTCCGTAGAAACGCCTCTGCTGCGCTATGCGTTTTCGCTGGTGGGGCGGCGAGCGATCGCGGAAGAAATTGTTCAGGAAGTGTTTCTGCAGCTTCATTCGCACTGGAATGAAGTGGAATCGCCGAAAGCGTGGCTGTATCGAGCCGTGCGGAATCGAGCCTACAACCACGTCCGCGACAACAAACGAGAAGTGCTGACCGACATCGATCGCGATTCGCAAGCCAGCGTCGCACAAGACGAATCGGCCGCAGCATCGCTGGAACACATGGAAGCCGTGGCGGCCGTGAGGCAAAGCCTGGACGAACTGGATGAATCTGATCGGCAGCTGGTTCAGCTGAAGTATTTCAAAGACCTGAAGTATCGCGACATCAGTACAGAAACGGGCCTGAACATCGGCAACGTTGGCTACCGATTGCACCATATTTTAAAAGAGCTGGCAGACAAACTGCGGAAGCTCGGATTCGACGAAAAGTCATGAACGAAGAATCACACAACCCAAACCGGGAAGACAATATCGAACCGGAACTGGAAGCTCGCATCATCGCTTTGGTGCTGGGTGAAGCATCCGATTTCGAAACCGAAGAACTGCATCGCCTGATTGCTCAGCGACCAGAACTGGCGGCGTTCAAGCAGCGAATGGAAAGCATGCACGGACTGCTGCTCCAAGCTGGGGCGGGTGAGTTCGAAGCACCGTCCGGCGAATGGAAGCTACCGTCAAATAAACGCAACGCGGTACTGGCTGCGATTCGCGGAGAAGCGACAATTCCTGCCGCAATTCAGAGTGAGAACCCGGCTGTAACACAAGGCATGTCTGCCAGGCGACGTTGGCGGTGGAAGCTGGCCGCAACGTTGGGCGGTGCGTGCCTGGCGGGATTCATTGGAGTGATGGCCTGGCCGTCGTTGTTCGATCAGAGTCCGGACGCCACATTGGTTGCATCAAATCAAAGCGACGCTTTGGGGTTTGAATTGCGGGGCGGTACGAATTTGACGTTTGAAGTCGATTCCATCAACAACATGGATGATTGGTACGCCCGGGGTTTCTCCAATCGGACGCGAATACACGGGATGTCGGAAGATGTTTCCATCGATCGTCGAGAAATCTCGCCTGCAGACGCTGGCAGTTTAAGTTCCAGCAAAGCTTCGACAGATGCACTGTCAGCGATTCATGATACGCTCGATGCAAAGGCCACACTTCCAGGCGACACTTATCTGGACGATGACGTTCAATATTTTGACGATGGTCCGGAGTTCCAACTGAGCAATGAATCCGTAGTTCAACAGGCAACGATCGAACGAGAACGAAGCAGTCGTTTTTCATCCTCACTTGAAAACGAGCCTGCTGCAAAGCCGCAGGCTGTTGGCGCCGATGAACTTGTTGCTAAGGCAGCGGAAGGCTCGCTCAATCTTCGAGGTGCAGTTAGCGGCAAGGAGATGCAGGACCTGGACATGATCATCCTGAAGGGAAACAAAGCGGACGCTGAAAAGGTAGAGTCTCTGGTGGAGAAGTTGGATCGTCAACAAGCCGTTGCAGAGAACGATGTTGCCTCCGCATTAGGTGTGGAATCCATCGCACAAGACAATACAACGTGGATGTTTCGGGACGGAGCTGCAGGTCGAGGACAAGAAGGTCGTACGTCTGAAGAAAAGCTCAGCATCACAATGCCGAAACCGCAGCGAGCGGCCGGAGTGTGGGTGGAGGAAACTAATGAGCCTGAAGTTGCCGATCGGCTTGAAAGCGTGCTCGGCGAATTAACGACGCCCGAGACTGAACCTATGTCCGGACTTCAAGCCAACGACGGGCTGGCACTGCTTTACGATAATGAGTCGAAGCCTGAACGGCTCAGCGAATCGCGAGAGGAGCTAGCTGCTGCTTTGAATCAATCGCCAATCATTGACGGCTTTAACGACAAGGCGAACGTGACTCGGAACTGGGAGTCACAAACAGTGAATCCTGCCGTTGATCGATTCCGGTTTGACTCCGGAAAACAGAGTAACACCTCCGGATCGCCGGTCACTGATCTTTTCACACTGAATGGCGAACCGGCGAATTCCCAGAACTACAACTTCCAGGCTGTTCCAGAAACTGTTGTTCCAGAAACTGGGGAAACTGAGGCGGACTCTGCTTTGCCACCGATCGCGGTTCCGAACGGTGGTTCGGTCACGCTTGGCGGTGTCGTTCGACCGTCCGTGGCGTTAGAGCGGCAAGGACAAGAAAATATCGCAGCGGTCAACGTCCCGGAAATGACGGTGACACCACGAATCATCATCGGCGAACAGGAAGTGCCGCTGATGTTGGGGTTTGCTCCAGACCGGGCGTCAGGCTTATTCGAGGACGGAACCATTCGTGCCAACGGTCAAGTCGACTCACCCACGACCGCCGGTGGTATGGGCGGTGGTGGATTTGGAGGTGGCGGAACGGCAGCTAATTCGGTCGCATCAAAAGACAGCTCTGTGCGTCCTATCGAACTGCAACGCAGTTCGCCAGCCGAACTGCTCGGTCGACTTGGCGACACTTTGAGCCGCGGCACAGACGTCGATGCCGATGCCGATGGAGACGGCTTGAACATGCCGGTCCCCGAAGATGACTTCATCAAAGGGACCACCATCGCGATAACGGAAAGTGAGCCGTCGGCACATCCTTTCGCCGTTGATGCTTCTGGAGTCAACGCTGAGAAACAGGACGCGATCGCGCTTTTCGGCCGAGCTAACGGGCTGGCTGAACTGGCGGATGGCGAACAACCGGTTGTTATTCCGTCCTTCTCGGGCACAACGACCATTCCCGAGCTTCCAGAGCAATCCGACTTGCAATCACAGCTCTTTTTCACATGGCGATCCCCAGCTGATTTTGGTGTCGGCCCGGCTGATCAAAGTTCCATTCTTTCGAACTCGACAAATCGAGAATCTCTGATTGATCTGAGTAAGAAAGCCGAATCGCAGCCAAAATCTAACGTCACGAAAACTGCTCCAGTCGCAAGCCTCAACGAAAAGGTGGCCGCAAACGAAGCGTTTTCCACTTTCTCTCTGCACGTCAGCGATGTGTCGTTCAAGCTGGCTTTGGCGGCTCTTGCAAAGGGCGAATGGCCCGAGGCGGCGAAGGTGCGGATTGAAGAATTCGTCAACGCCTTCGACTACGGCGATCCTATGCCAGCCAACGGCGAAAAGGTGACGTGTGCCATTGAACAATCGATTCATCCGTTTGTGCAACAACGAAATCTGCTGCGAGTTTCCATGAGAACCGCGGCGGCCGGGCGAGCCAGTCAGACTCCGCTGCGATTGACGTTTTTGCTGGATAATTCCGGCTCCATGGAACGCATCGATCGACAGCAAACGGTTCGTCGAGCGTTCGCGATGCTTGCTCAACAGTTGACGCCGATCGATCAGGTGACGCTCATTAGTTTTGCTCGCCAGCCTCGACTGTTGGCCGACAAAGTGGGCGGTGCCGACGCGGGCAAGCTTGTCGGACTCATCGACGAGCTGCCCAGTGAAGGCGGCACCAACATCGAAGCGGCTTTGCAACTGGCGTTCGAAAAGGCACGGGAACAACAAACTTCCAGTGCTCAAAATCGAATCATTTTGCTGACCGATGGGGCCGTCAACCTGGGCAATGCCAACCCGGAAAGCCTGTCGCAGATGGTGACCGCCATGAGAAACTCGGGCATCGCGTTTGACGCGGCCGGAATCAGTGCCGATGGGCTGAACGACGAAGTTCTGGAAGCGTTAGCTCGCAAAGGCGACGGTCGTTACTACCTGCTGGATTCGCTGGAATCTGCAGACGACGGGTTTGCTAAACAGATCGCGGGTGCTCTGCGACCTTCTGCAAAGAACGTCAAGGTGCAGGTGGAATTCAATTCTAAACGAGTCGGCAAGTACAAACTGCTGGGCTTTGAAAAGCACATTCTGAAAAAGGAAGACTTCCGCAACGACAGCGTCGACGCCGCCGAAATGGCCGCGGCCGAAGCGGGAGTCGCCATGTATCAATTCGAAGCGTTGCCCGATGGCGAAGGCGACGTGGGTTCGGTATCGGTGAGGTTTCAGGATTTATCGACAGGAGAAATGGTCGAAAACCGCTGGCCCATTCCGTACCAGGCCGACGCAGCTCGCCCCGACCAGGCCGCACCTTCACTTCGCATCGCCACATCGGCGGCGATGCTGGCGGCCAAACTGCGATGGGAACCGTTAGGCGAATCCGTCGACCTGCAAGTGCTGTCCGGGCTGATGTCCGGATTGCCGGAACAGGCTCGCAACGACACACGAGTTCAACAACTGCAACAGCTGATTGAACAGGCGAGACAGTTGAGTGGGAAGTAGAGAAGGCCGGACCAAGGAGCGTAGCGACGATGTTCCGGCAGTGTATTGAATGATCGTTCGGGGAAAAGCCGGAACTGCGCTCCGCTTGGTCCGGCCTACGAAACTAAACGCCTGGTGTTTACGGGGCAAAGCCCCGGCCATTTACCTAGCCCAGTCCGAAGGGCTGGGTAGGCAACCACAACTAACAACAGAGGGCCTTTGACCCGAAGTGAAGAACAACACCCGAGGTGTTTAAATAGCGAAACGGTACACCGGAACGCACAGCTTGGATCGTTGGCCTGAACCGCAGTCATTGAAGAAATAGAAAACTATGCACACAACTTCACTCTTCACGCCGGGCAATTCACTTCGCCTTCTTGCGAGACTCGCCGCGTTGATGCTCATCTCGCTCATCGCCACCCCAAGCCACGCTCAGGACGAAGCTGTTCAGGCGGTCACCGCAGACGCTGCAGCAAACGATGAAACTCCCGTCGAGGCTGCCAAAACACCGACAACCGACGAACCGGCAACAGGCGACGAAACCACGTCCGCCCCCGCACCCAAACCTGCTGAACCACCGCAGACCACTCCCCCAACCGGCGCGGCAATCAGCACGTCAGCATCCGACGACGGCGCGCGGACAATCATCATCAAAGGTCCGGCGGAAATTCCAGAACCGGCGTTGTTCTATTCGGCCATCGCAAAGGCGACGGCCAATGTCGGAATAGACCACGTCGAACAATCCATCGACGTCACACTGAAAATTGTGCAGGGCAAAGCGACGACGGTTTCTTTGGGCATCAACGGCCCGGATTCGGTGCTGGATGTCACCGGTGGCAACCTGAAAGCGTGGTCGGTGCGGCAGCAGGGAAGCCAGCGTTTTCTTGATCTGACGGTCCGCGATGCTGACAAACGGCTGATCGTGAAGGTGAATCTTCGTTCGGTGAAGTACGACTTGAAACAACCCGTGGCCATTGAACTCACACATCTCACACCCGGCGACGCCTTGGGTTTTGATTGCGTTGTCAACCTGCAATACGCAGCGGAAATCGAAGCAGCAGTGACGGCGGCGACAGGGTTTGCTCCGCTGGATTCGTCGGACGGCATTGCTCGGTTTCAGTCGCCGACCGGCGGGCAAATCAAGCTCATGCTAAACAAAGCCGGAGCTTCTCCCGCCGCCGTCGAACTGACAAACACGACTCTGAAAGGCAACGTACACGCCAACGGAGATTCGATTCTGTTTCAGTTTGCTGGCACAGCTAATGTGACCGAAGCCAATGCCGAAATCACCATTCTGTCGGGCAACGCCGCGGTCACCGAAGTGCCAACCAACGCCAATTACAGGTTGCGACTGACGACTCAGGAAAATCAAACCGTGTACAAGCTGGTGTTTCCTGAAGCGGGCACGTTTGCTGTGTCGCTGGATTTTGTGGCTGGAGTAACATCATCTCCCGGCAACGTTCGCAGCATGGACTTTGTCATCGGTGCGAGTGCCGTGGTGCCGTTGACACTGACCGGTTTGGCCCCGGATCTGGACTTCCATCGAGACCAGGAATCCGTCGTTCCTTTGCACAACGACGACAACTGGATGGGTTTTCTGCCAGCAACTGGTCGAGCCAAACTGTCCTGGAAGACAGCTCGAAAAACGGGCGACGGCAAGCTGTTCTTTTCCACCACGGGAACCATTGAAGCTCAGGTCGGAGCCGGCTTGTTGCGTCAAAATCATCAAATCGACTATCAGGTTCTGCAGGGCGAACTGAATTCGATTCGCATTCTGCTGCAGGGCCCCGGAGAAATCCTGGACGTTCAGGGCACCAACATCGTCGGCTGGACGGTCACCAAACAGGGCGAAGATCGTCTGCTGGAAGCAACGCTCAGCCAGCCGATCACCGGCACAAGTCAGATCAAGGTTCGCAGTCAAACGGCGCTGGGAGCGTTTCCTGTGCGAGTTGAAGGGCTGCGATTGTCGCCAATTGGGGCCATCCGGCATTCTGGCTTTTTGCGGATCACAAACGCCGGCTCCGTTCGCCTTGAACCAACGGAGCTCAGCGGGTTGACTCAACTGGCCCCCGAGCAATTCCCCGCCGCCGCCATCGAAGCTCGACAGATTTTCGTGTACCGCTTTCCCGCTGCGGACCACGCGTTCACCGTGGCGGCCGATCGCATCGAACCGGAAGTCAATGTGTCTCAGTTGGTGCTGTATGAACTTGCGGAAACGGATCGAGTTATCAAAGCCGACATCGAACTGGATGTTCGCGAAGCACCGATTCGAGAATGGGACTTTGGCATTCCAGCGGACTATTCGGTGGTGTCCGTCACTGGAGCCAGCGTGGCCGACTATATCGCCGCGTCTACCGTTGTGGATGGTCGCCGCAATTTGAAGGTTGTGTTTGGCAAAGACGTAGTCGGTCGGCAGTTGGTGACGCTGCATCTGGAAAAAAGCGAAGTCGCGGCGGCGGGCAACTGGGTTCTGCAACGCATCGAATATCCGGGGGCGAAAACCGTGCGAGGGGCCATCGGCATCGTGGGGGCTCCTGGGTTTCGAGTTGTCGTGGGTCAGACGGATCTGCTGGTTGAAAAGCCGCTGTCGTATTTTCCCAAACAGTCGGCTCAATTGCAGCAGGCGTTTCGAATTCGTGAACCCGCGTGGTCGGCCACAATGCAGATCGAACTACTGGAACGCAATGTTCAGTCGGACGTGTTTCATCTGTATTCGCTAAGCCAGGAAACGGTTTATGGAAGTGCGTTGATCAACTACTTCGTCACAGGAGCCCCGGTTTCGGAATGGAAGATCGCCGTCCCCGAAACCATGGGCAACGTGATGGTCGACGGTCAGGACGTGCGCACCTGGCGGCGAGAAGCGGACACTCTGATTGTGTCGCTGCATCAGCCGGTGATGGGAGCGTACACGTTGCTGGTGACGTTTGAAGAGAAGCCCGACAAAAGCACCAGCACGTTTCAGGCAGGGCAGCTTTCGCCGACCGGTGTGCAGGGCGAACGAGGCTACATTCAGGTGGTCAGCCCGATGCAGGTGGAGATCGAAACCGTATCGATGACCGACGACATGTTGAAACTGGATCCGCTGGAACTGCCGGCCGAATTCCGATTGCTAAGCACGGCACCTCCGCTGGGCACGTGGCAGTACACCGATCGGCCGTTCAGCCTGAACCTGAAAGTCAAATGGTTTGAACCGGGCAGCACGGTGGATCAGGTGGTGGAATTTTCGGAAGCCAACAGCCGAGTTTCACAGGACGGCGAACTGGTGACGGACGTGTTGTACTACGTAAAATCACGAGGCCAGCGGACGTTGCGAATTCAGATTCCCGCCGACCCGGTCCGTCTGTGGGAAGTATCCGTCAACGGCCAGCCCGTGACTGCTCGCCAGGCCGACGACGCTACTCTGATTCCCCTTCCCGGCGGCACCGATCCCAATATTCCCATAGAAGTTCGACTGCGGCTGGGCAAACCTACCGTGAAGGGAACACAACCGAAACTCACGTTGCCGATTGTCTTCGCGCCGGTGCTGAAGACTCAATGGGACATCAGTGGCGACGAACATCACGTACTGGTGCCAACCACCGGAACAGTCAAACCGCCCGTACCCGTGTTGCGACCGTCAGGTTTTGAATGGGTGGCTCAGCGAGGAATCGTATCGCTGTTTGTTATCGGTTTGCTGGCATGCATCGGAATCTGGATGCGAGACAAGTCGGCGGCGTGGCGAATTTTAGGACTTGCGATTTTGGGTACGGCCATCCTGGGATCGTACCAGCTTGCTGTAACCGCGTATTCGCAAATAAGAGGTCCGGAACCGTTGCAGCTGAGTCTGCCAATTCTGGCCGCGGGCGAAACGGTTGAACTTCAGGTCAGCAGCATGCCTGTGTGGCAAGTCAATTTGTCATGGGTCGGTCTGGCCGCGGCATTGACCGGCATCGCGCTGCTTGCGTTGTCGTTCCGAAAGTTTGGGGCATCGCAAAAGATGATGCTGCGTTGTGTCGGAATGCTGGCGATCGCGATGGGCGTGCTGTTGCAGGGCGATTCCGCCGCCTGGTTTTTCGGATTACTGGGCATCACGATTTTGGTTCTGTTTGTGAGACCAGCCTACGACGGGTTTCGCGATCTTGGTCGTTGGGTTGGTGGTGTGTTTGGAAGGTGGAAGGCGAACCGGAAAACGAAGCGAGAACCTGTAAGCCCCGAAGCGAGTTCTGCATGATGAACTCCAGTCCGCCACCGAGTTTACCTCGGTGGAATAAGGTTTTTGCACTACAGAAGAACGAAATCAGTAGTGCAGAAACCTCATAACCACCGGAGTAAATCCGGTGGCGTAGAAATGTAAAGCTCGGCCTCGAACATAATTCATAAGGCTTCAGACATGCCACTATCGAATACCACCATGCCTCACCGCCCCAACGCGTCGCGTGCAATCGCCACGGTAATCGCATTCCTTGCCATCGCGATGTCGGGCTCATCGTTTGCCGCACAACCCGACGGCTTTCTGGCCGCCGATTCCGTCACGCAACAATGGAACATCACTCGCACTGACGTTCGCCTGAAGGCCACGGGCACGATCATCGTGTCCGGTCAACCGGGCGTCCAATTCGTGTTGCTGAAATCTCCCGCCGTTCTGACGAACTTCAACGGCGAAGGCCTGCGACTCACCAAACACGACGTGCCTAACGAAGGGCTGACCTACGTCATCAGCATTCCCTTGGCGGATCAAACATCGGAGGCCAAAACCTTCACGGCCACATTCGAATATCAACTGGAAGCCATCAACCCGGCCGACCTTCCGGTGCTGACAGGCTCGGCCGCTGTTCAGCAAATCGATCTGACCTACGACGAAGCGGGCTGGGACATCGTCGGCGCGACGGCCGTGCGAATCGAGCAGCTCGAAGCCGACGAACAATCAACTAAAGCCAAAGTGCTGCTCGGCCCCGGCAAAAGCAGCCTGGCATTGAAACCGAAGGTACGCGATGTGTCGGCCGAGAAGACTCAGTTCTTTGTCGAAGCGTCGAATCTGTTTCTGCCGGGGCCAGGAGTCGTCGACGGCCGTCACCGCTTGAACATCCGCACTTCGCAGGGACAAGTCAGCGAACTTAACGTGCTTGTTCCTCAGGGACTCACCGTCAGTTCGGTCAGCGGGCCGGTTGGTTCGTGGCAGTTCGATGCCGATAGCGGCGGGCTGAAACTGCAGATCGAACCCGCTCAATCGCAGGCCTTCGCCGTCATGATTGAAACTCAACGAAGCCTTGATCCACTGCCTGCGGATGTAAAGCTGGCTCCGCTGCGAGTCGTCGGAGCCAACGGTGAAGTCGGTTTGGTGGCCATCGCGTTCGGTGCGGAAGCTCAACCGGAAACTCTGGAAGCCAACGCAATGTCCGCTGTTAACCTAAGCGACTTCGATACCAGCCTGATGCCCAAAGCGGGTGGCCCGCAGTCGGTGCTGCATCGAGTCTACCGGTATGGGGCGGAAGGTGGCGAGCTTGCTGTGCGAGTTGCTCCCGTGGCTTCCGAAGTTCGCGTTGTCAGCAAACAGGTGTTGTCGCTGGGTGATGAGCGAGTGGTTCTGGCGGTAAACTTCGCCGCTGGAATTTCGCGAGCGGGTTTGTTTCAACTTAGCTTTCCGTTACCCGACGGCCTGGAAGTCGAATCACTAACCGGCCCCGCGCTGCATCATTGGGCCGAACTTAGCGAAGACGGAGGGCGGCAGATTGTTCTGCATCTGAACGGCAAGACCATCGGCACGCAAAGCTTCGCTCTGACGTTGTCGGGCAACGCACCAACTGACGTCGCCGAATGGCAGATTCCTCGCTTCGCATTGAACGAAGCCGATCGACACAGCGGCGAACTTGTCGTGCGACCAACCACCGGCATTCGCCTTCGCACCGTCACGCGACAGAACGTGTCTGAAGCAGATCCGCGAACTTTGGGCGGTGGTGCTCAGGGAGCGTTGGCGTTTCGGTTGCTGCAACGCGACTGGAGCCTAACGCTGGGCATCGAGAAACTTGATCCTTGGGTAACCGGCCAGGTGCTGCACGAAATCACTTTGCGAGAAGGCCAGACTCGATCAGCGTTGATTGCCAACTTCGTCGTTCAGAATGCGTCGATCGATACTCTGCAAGTCGCACTGCCAATTGCCAACGAAGACGAAATTAAAACTCTGCGAGCCAGCGGCAACACCGTCAGCGACATGGTTCGAACAGCTCCCGATTCAAACATCTGGGAAGTTCAGTTTAAGCGTCGAGTTGTCGGGAAGCTTCAATTCCGCATCGAATACGAACGCCGCGGAGACCGCACAAACGAAGACGAAACGTTGACTCCCGCCGAGTTTCCTCAGGCACGCCAGCTGTCCTACTACTTCGGCATCCGCGCGGGCGGGCGGCTGGAACTGGAACACGACGAACTGACTCAGGGCTGGCAGCGGATCGACTGGAATTCCGTCCCGCAGCCTTTGCGAGAAGCCGAAAACCGAAGTGCTCCCGCGCTGGCGTTTCGAGCGGTCGTTCCGGCCAAAGCTTTAACAATTCGCAGCACTCGGCATTCTCTGGCCGATGCGTTGCAGCTGCGAGTCGCCAAGGGATTGCTAACAACCGTGCTTTCGCCCACCGGCGACCAGCTAACCGCGGTTGATGTCGTAATGGAAGTCATTCAACGCAGCAGCTTAAGCGTGGGGCTGCCCGCAGGCGGCGAACTGTTCAGCATTTTCGTCAACGGCGAAAGCGTGAATTCAATTCGGCAGGGTGGCACTGCCAATGCGTGGCAGTTTTACATTCTGCCCGGCATCGACGACCGCACGGCCGTGGTTCGCTTTGTGTATTCTGTGCCCGGTGATCGACTTAGCAACCTGAAACTCAGCAGTCCGGAACTGAACGTGCCGCTGGAGAATATCCAATGGAACGTGGTTGCTCCGAAAGGCTTTGAACTCAACGACAACGACGGCAACTTAGAACTGATCAGTCAAACGAATCAGGAAAACTACGACCGCAATTCGTACCTGACCAAAGCCAGCGGCAAGCGACAAGTGCAGGCTCAACGAGCGGCCCAGTTGCTGGAACAAGCCAACCAGCTGCTGCAGGCCGGCGAACAATCGAAAGCTCGCTGGGCTCTGAACAGCGTCGCCAACCAGTACGCATTGGACGCGGCATCGAACGAAGATGCTCGAGTACAATTAGAAACCCTGCAAACGCAACAGGCGATTGTGGGTTTGAATACTCGCCGTCAGCGTTTGTACCTGGACAACAATCGAGACGAAGTCAACGTGGTTGACAACGAACAACTTCGGCAGGCCGCCGCCGCGAATCCGATTCTTCAGCAGGACCAACTGAACTTTCGTCCTCAGGAAATGAGCCAGCTACTGAAAGGCAACACAACCGCCGACAACGCCATCCTGCAGCGGATTGCAAGCCGACTTGTTCAGCATCAACACACCACCGAACCAGCTCCACAGGCGATCATCATCAGTCTGCCGGAAGAAGGCGTCATCTACACCTTCGCCCGCACCGTGCAGGTTGCCGAAAACGCCCCGCTGGAACTGGACCTCGATTTCGCGTCGATGCAGAACGTTGCACTGTGGCAGATAATTCTTGTGCTGGTGGTGCTGGTTACACTGGGATTCAGTATCGCAATCGCCACAACAGGCCCGAAAGTAGTGGTGAGCTAAGTTTGTGAGGGCGCCTTGCCTGTAGCTTCAAAGTCTTCCTTCCCCCAACGCAGGGTCTGAGAAGGAGTGCCTCTGCCAAATCCTGGCAGGCCTTGACCGAAGCAACTGAATTGAATTAAGGATCTCACTCAACGACGGCTTGCCTGCAAGGCCATCCGTTCGGCCAGCCATTCTCCGACGACTTTTTGAAGCGGGTCTGACGTTTTCACAACTCGATGATCAATGGCCATGGAGCCACAGATCTTCTTCAGCCCTTCGGAAAATTCACCGTATTGGCGCAGGTATTCTTTTCTAAGTCGAGCAGGATCGACCAGCAGACGGTGATCGACATTTTCGAGGTTTCGAAACTGAGTGGGCCGCTCAAACGGAAATTCAATTTCTTCCGGTGCAGCAATTTGAAACACGACAAGTTCGTGTCGAGCATGCCGGCACCGCTGAAATGCGGCTTCCAGAGCTTGCAACGAATCGAAGCAATCGCTGATTAGAATCACCAGACTGCGGCGTTTGAAGGTGGGCAGTACCTTTTCCACAACAGCACCAAGACTGGTGTCGTCTCCAGGAGTCGTCTGTTCAAGAACGTGGGCCATTTGTCGAAAGACGTCACGATTACTGGACGCCTTCAATTGGTCGCGTATTTTTGAATCGAAGGTGACCATGCCAACGGAATCACGTTGTCCAAGTAGCAGCCATGCCATCGATGCGGCCAGCTGAGATGCATAGTCGAACTTGCTGATCGTTGATCCTGCGTAAGACATGCTGCCACTGGCATCAACCAACAAATGAGCTCGCAGGTTGGTTTCGTCCTCAAACTCTTTAACGTAGTAACGGCCCGTTTTTCCGAAGGCACGCCAGTCGATGTGCCGGATTTCGTCGCCGGGGTAATAGTCGCGGTGTTCCACAAATTCGACGCTGGAGCCTTTAAATGGGCTTCTATGCCGCCCAATCATCAGCCCTTCCACCAACTGCCTGGCGACCAATTCCAGTCTTCCGTACTGAACGGGTTTATTTGGATCATTTGGGATTGATTGTTCCGACGACATTCGATATTCCACGCCCCTACTGGCAGTCACTTGCGATGCGCCTTCTGAGCCACGATCATAGCAGAAGGCAGAATAACGCAACTCTGGCGAGGGTGATTTGATTCCCAGTGCTCGGATCAATAAATTTGACGGAATCAGCGAAGATTTCATGAAAGAAACGTACGGCACACGGTGTGTACAGCAACGTGTCAACCATCGCTTCGAAATCCCGAAATGCTGACGATTTGTCGTCAAGAAACGCGATTCACGGACGAATCGGCCTGTGTTCTTTGCAACCGTCCTAAGACGTGCAGAATAACGCGGCATAATCGCTGACTGGAAAACATGATGCTTATTCACCTGAAGACGATGACCGTCACATTGGCCCTGATAGCGGGAATCGGACTGTCTCCCACCGAAAGCGAACACTCCCCCCGCACCCCTGAATTTCGGGCCGTTGAAATTCAGGCTGAAGCTGTCCTCAGTTTTGGCAGTGACGACATGGGCGTCGAAAACATGAAGATCGCGCGGGCCAGTGAACTATTAAACGGCTTCCGAGTTAACGAGGGCTTCTTGTTTGTACGTGGAAAATACTGCGATGCGTCGACAAAGCTAAGCTGGCGCAATAACCAGCTGCAAATCGAAAACCCCACATCATCCATGCTGGCCTTTGCGGCACCAGTGCGAAATGAAATTTCGACTTACAGCGATTCTTCGGCTACGCTTGAGGAAATCTGTGCAATTGATTCCGTGGAGATTGCGGAATCGGAGATGCTGCAGATTCAAAGAACGCTCCGTGACGGGGGCATCGTTGCGCTATCCGACAATCAAAGCCCATTTATGCTGGAACTGTCAAAAGGCGGATACGAAGTTCTGGAAGGGTTTACTCATGATCCGGGCCCGGAACGCGACAGCTTTCTAAATTCTGCTTATTCGTTTGCAGGCATTAAACCGGAACCTGCCATGCAAACATGGCTTAGTGAACTGAAGCCTGACACAAACCTGACACGTCGTGCGACGCAGCTTGTTAATAGAGTCCACACAATTGAGAAAGCAAACATACTGGCGGCGACAGCCGTCCAACGCTTCGAAAGCTGGAGCTATCCCATCACAATCATCGCTATGGTTGTATTTGTCTTTTCCATGGGAACATTGCTCACCGTTCGACCTCACGAATTAGTGGCAGTTGCTCGCACAGAAACGGAAACGTCAGTCGCCAAATTTCTTTGGCTGATTGCCGGTATGTCGGCCATCGACCTTGTCTGGACACTTCTTGCTCACCAGGCAAATCACATCACGGAAGTAAACCCAGTCGGTGGCGTTATGCTGAACGAACCCAGCCGAGTCATCCTGTTTAAGGTACTGGCGACCACTTTGGCAATCGGCATTCTGTATCGCGGAAGATCCAGCCTGTTCGCTCGCAAAGCCTGCTGGTGGACCTGCCTGACTCTGGCCCTGCTGATGGCTCGCTGGATTCTGGTAACCGGCGTCTCGGCTTAACAAGGGCTGCGCCCTTGACCCGGTGGCGTGGTGGGCTGCAAGACATGGAACGTTCGAATCGCCGAACCGCTCCGTTGTCGCTATGAAGGAAAGACACGAATCATTATCGGTAAGACGTTCGCGAGCAAGACGTTCGCGCGTCAGTCCTTCCGACAATGCGTTCAGACGCCTCTCACGTTGCCGAACTTTTCAATGTGCAGACGTGAAGAAAAACGAAAACCGTGTTCGCTCGCAGCCGTCTTGACCATTTCAGATTTTGCCCGAAGCTCTTCCTGAGTTCTGGCCTGAGGCATCAGCCAGACAGTGTCGGCTGTGACCTCTGGAAATTCAGCCAGATAAGCAATGACATCATCAATATCGCTGACGGTGTCGATCACAAACTTCAGGATTGAATTGTAGCGACCAATCAAAGAACGAATCACGGCGGGCTGATGGCGTGTTTCTTCGTGGCGTTTCGACCATGAGGCGTCATCCGGTGTTGAGTTCTTCATCTTGGGGCTGATGGACATCAGATCGCATTCAACAGAACGATCAACAGTTCCAGCCGTTTCGATAGTGATGAACTTATCCGCCTTCCGGCAGATTTCAGTCAGCTCAGTCAGCTCCGGAGCAAGCATGGGTTCGCCACCGGTTAAAACGACGTGTGGCGCCGCGCTGGCAGCGACACGCTCTGCGAGTTCCTGAAGGCGCACCTGCGAACCTTCCGGATTCCACGACGTGAACGGAGTGTCGCAGAACGAACAGCGCAGATTGCAACCCGACGTCCGAATAAACAGCGACGGCGTGGGAGCAAAGGGGCCTTCCCCCTGAAATGATTCATAGATTTCAGATATGAACACGTCGGCTACTTCTGATAGGCAATCGGATCAGTTGAACCGGCTTCAGCAAACCCTTTCAGCCGTAGCTGACAGGAATCGCATTCGCCGCAGCTGACGCCCGCTGGCGACGGATCATAGCAACTGTGAGTCAAGCTGTAGTCGACGCCCAATTCCAGGCCACGCTGAATAATCTGAGCCTTCGTCCACGAAATTAAAGGCGTGTGAATTCGCAGCAACTGACCCTCAACGCCCGCTTTTGTGGCCAGATTTGCCATCGCTTCGAACGCCGCAATAAATTCGGGACGGCAATCGGGATAGCCACTGTAGTCAACAGCATTCACGCCGATAAAAATGTCGTTCGCCCCGATGGATTCGGCCAGCCCCAGCCCTACCGACAGAAAAATCGTATTTCGAGCTGGAACATAGGTGACCGGAATTCCGCCTCCCATTTCGTCGTCGGAGCGATTGTGAGGCACGTCGATATCGTTCGTCAGAGCGGATCCGCGAAAAATGGCCGTATCGAGTGGAAAAACCACGTGACTGGCCACTTCAAACGCGTCACAGATTTTTGCCGCAGATTCCAGTTCAAATCGGTGCCGCTGGCCATAATCGAACGACACACCGTGTAATTCGAAGCCTTCGTCGCGAGCGATCGCCATGGCCGTGGCCGAATCCAGCCCGCCGCTGATGAGAACTACTGCTTTCCGGGAATTTGTCATGGTTCTGGTCAAACGTTACGTGAACATTACAGTTTCAGAGGTGTCAGTGTGACGATACGATGTGTGCGTTGTCGCCTGCAGAAGCTTTGATTCCACAGATTCCACAGATTCCAGCTTTTTCCAAGCCCGACCCGACATTTGAAAGCCACCGGCTGGAACAGCGACGCACTGTGAAATACCGCACCCGCGAATTTCATGACCATCTGACGATAATTCCACGGAGATAAACCACTTGGGCGATCCCAAACGAGACGAACTGAAAGTTGCCAATCAACGAGCAATTCTGGCTGGCGTTTTTAACCCGGACGAATGCCCGAATCGCGAAGGCGCGCTGGACGAACTTAAGGGGCTGGTGAAAACCGCCGGAGTTAACGTTGTCGGCGAAATCGTTCAATTCAGAGACACCCCGCACCCTGCTCATTGCCTGGGAACGGGCAAAATGGAAGAACTGAAACTGCTGGTGGAAACCACCGGTGCGGAGATGGTCGTTTTCGACAACAACCTGTCTCCATCCCAGGGACGCGCCCTGGAAATGGCGGTCGAAAAGCCGATCGTGGATCGCAGCGAAGTCATCCTGGACATCTTTGCAACGCACGCTCAAACGCACGAAGCGATGCTGCAGGTTGAACTTGCTCAGCTGATGTACTTTCGTACTCGCTTGAAACGCATGTGGACTCACCTGGAACGTATCGGCGGCGGTATCGGAGCCGGTCGTGGTCCTGGGGAAAAGCAGCTGGAAACAGACCGCCGACTGATCGACAAACGCATTTCAGAATTAAAAGCCAAGCTAAAGCACGTCGAAGATCGTCGAGAACGAACCGTGTCGGGCCGGCGAGACCAGCAAACGGTTTCTTTGGTCGGATATACCAACGCCGGCAAAAGCACGCTGATGCGAGCACTTACGGGAGCCGACGTGCTGGTGGAAGACAAGCTGTTCGCAACTCTGGACACTCGCACGCGACGCTGGGCGGTCCCCAACTATGGCGAAGTTCTGCTAAGCGACACGGTCGGTTTCGTTCGAGACCTGCCTCACCATCTGGTTGCTTCATTCCGCTCAACTTTGGAAGAAGCGCGCCACGCAGATCTGCTGCTACATGTTGTCGACGCCAGTAACCCTGACGCCGAACGTCAGATTCATACCTGTATTCAGGTGCTGGAAGAAATCGGCGTCGATTGCTCCAAAATGTTGCTGGTTCTGAACAAGGTTGATCAGGTCGACGACCGCTCACATATTGATGTTCTGCGTCGGCACTATGAGAACACGATTACGATTAGTGCTGCCACAAATCAGGGAATCGACAACCTGAGTTCCATTGTGGCCATGCGACTTTCGGGTGGGTTTGTCACAATCGAACTCGAAACCGATAGCGGCAACGGAAAACTGCTGTCATGGCTGACTCAGCACTCACAGGAACTGGATCGGTCGTACACGGATGATTCTTCCAGCCGCGTCAAAATCAGGTGCCGAATCGCCAAGCACTTCGTGAACGCCATCGACGCAGAAAACACGACAATTATGGTCATGGATTCTGCTGACACTACGGAAACAATTCTGTAACAAGGGATTCGCCGTTACCCCAGTGATGTCGAAAGCGGAAAAACGAAGGGCGTTCAAACCGCCGAGTCGCTCCCATTTCGACAACGATCTATTTAGATAACGTCAACCTGGCAAGCCCATTGGCGAGGAACAACAAGGCAAATCGCCAAAGTCACCGTGGATCTTCTGATAAAACCGCATTAAGTCGTCGCAGGTCAAACTGCTTCGGCTTTTTTCATTGTGTTCCGCCAAACAGTACGTTTCACCACCGGCCACTTTGACGCTATTATCCGTCACCGATAGCGAAACGCTCGATCAACAGGATTTGTGACAATGGCTGAAAAAACATACTTAGCAGTGGATCTCGGCGCAGAAAGCGGCCGAGTTATGGCGGGCCGATTTGATGGTCGTAAAATTTCTTTGGAGCAGTTTCACCGTTTTCCCAACGGTCCTGTCAACATTGGCGGAACGCTGCGATGGAACCTCACCAGTCTGTGGACGCAGATCCAAAATGGCCTTCGAGAAGCCGCTTCAAAACTGAACGGCACGGCTGTTTCAGTGGGCGTTGACACATGGGGCGTCGACTTTGTTCTGTTGAACAAAAATGACGAAATGCTGGGACTGCCATGGAATCACCGCGACAGCCGCACCGACAAGATGATGCCGAAAGCGTTTTCTCGAGTTTCTCGAGCTGAAATTTTCGCCGAAACCGGACTGCAGTTTATGCAGATCAATTCGCTTTATCAGCTGCTGGCGATGGCAGAACGTGATCCGGAATTGCTGGCTCAGGCGCGACGCTTTCTGATGGTACCCGACTTCTTTCACTGGTGCCTGAGCGGCAGTCGAGTGGTTGAATTCACCAACGCCACCACAACTCAGATGCTAAACGCCACCACTCGCAACTGGGCATTTGACATGTTGCGAAAATTCGAAATCCCCACCGACATGTTTCCTGAAGTGGTTTCCCCCGGAACCAACCTGGGAACTCTTCGCAAAGAAGTGGCCGAATTCACGGGACTGGGCAAACTGAATGTGGTGACTCCCGCAACTCACGACACCGGTGCAGCCGTTGTGGCCTGCCCCACCGCAAACACGGGCAAAGCAAACTGGGCCTACATCAGCAGCGGCACCTGGTCGCTGATGGGCGTGGAAATCCAGAATGCGATTCTGACTCCCAAAGCGCTGGAACGAAACATCACCAACGAAGGAGGCGTGGATGGCACTTACAGACTGTTAAAAAACATCATGGGCTTGTGGCTTGTGCAACGCTGCAAAGTGGCATTCGCCGCGCGAGGCAAAGACATCAGCTATGCAGATCTGACTCGACTTGCCGCTGAATCTCAGCCATTCCGTTCGTTGGTTGACCCGGACAAGGCTGTATTCCTTGGGCCTGCCGACATGACCGTCGCTATCGCCGATGAATGCCGTCGAACGGGACAGCCAGTGCCGGAAACCGAAGGACAGTTTGTTCACTGTGCACTGGAAAGCCTGGCTCTGAAATATCGCATGGTTCTGGGCTGGCTGGAAGAACTAACTGGCGAAACGGTCGAAGTGATTCACATTGTCGGCGGCGGAACTCAAAACCAGCTTCTGAACCAATTCACCTCGGACGCCTGCCAACGCCCGGTGTTTGCCGGGCCAATTGAAGCCACAGCATTGGGAAATGTGCTGCTGCAGGCTCGGGCAAATGGGGATATCTCTTCATTGTCAGAAATCCGCGACGTCGTAAGATCTTCTGAGGCGATTGGCGAATACACTCCAAAGGACTCCGCAAGCTGGAACGACGCCTGGGGACGATTTCAGGAATTGTGTAATTCTTAAATAGCAAGGCGTTTTAGAGACTTACTCAAAATGATGCTCGCACGGTGCGTGCATGCTGGTCGTAGCGACATAGGAGCAGCTCGGCGATTCGAGCGTTCCATGTCTTCCAGCCAACCACGCCACTGGGTCAAGGGCAAAGCCCTTGTTACGTTCTGAAACGATAAACACTGACAGGTAGTAACTGAAGACATGGGACTGTTTGACCGACTTAAAGCTGGCCTGAAAAAGACCAAGGACATCCTGAGAACGGACGTTCGAGACCTGTTTAGAGCTGGCGACATTCTGGACGACAAACTTCTGGAAGAATTCGAAGGTCGCCTGATTCGCACAGATATGGGAGTTGCCGCGACGGAACGAATCGTTTCAAAGTTGCGCGAAGATCACGGCGGTCGCACGGTCGATGTGGAAGCCATCTGGGAAACCGTCAGAACTGAATTGCGAGACCTGCTGAAGGGCGACGGCACTGCCGTGTGGGATCTTAGCAACGCTCTATCACCGCTGGCAAAAGCAGAATCCGGAACCACCGTCATTCTGGTCGCTGGAGTTAACGGCGCTGGCAAGACAACGTCTATCGCCAAAATCGCCAACCTTCTGCAGAAGAACGGCAACAGGATTGTGCTGGCAGCCGGAGACACCTTTCGCGCGGCAGCCGTTGAACAGCTCACAATGTGGAGCGAACGATTAGGCTGTGCGATTGTCCGAAAAGCCAGTGGCTCCGACCCGGCAGCTGTCGCGTTTGAAGGTGCGACAAAAGCCGTCGAAATGGGTGCCGATTATCTGATTGTCGATACCGCCGGTCGACTGCAGACTCAACGAAACCTGATGGACGAACTGGACAAGATTCGCCGAGTCATCCAGAAAGTGATTCCGGGGGCTCCTCACGAAAGCCTGCTGGTGCTGGATGCAACCACTGGTCAAAACGGACTAAGCCAGGCAAAAAGTTTTTCAGCCGCCGTAGAATGCACGGGTCTTGTGCTGTCTAAATTGGATGGCACGGCTCGTGGAGGCGTGACAGTTGCTATTCGCCAGGAGATGGGAATTCCCGTTAAGTATATCGGCGTGGGAGAAGGCATCGACGATCTCGAAATTTTCGACGCTGAAGGCTTTGTTGATGCCTTGTTTTCAAAATAGCACAACCAATTACCTGGTAACTGAACAGTGCCGAATTTCCGGCTATCAATAAACATCGCCCGTCACGTACTTTTGTAACCTGCTGTAGCCACTTCTAAACATGTCGAATCGAGACTACTACGAAACACTTGGAGTTTCCCGATCAGCTTCTGCTGATGAGATCAAGAAGGCTTATCGCAAACTTGCCAAGAAGCATCATCCGGACGCGAATCCAGACGATAAAGGCGCGCAGAAAAAGTTCTCCGAAATCACCGAAGCGTATGAAGTTCTAAGTGACACGGAGAAACGCCAAAAGTACGACCAGTTCGGTTCTAACTGGAGCAAAGTTGGAGGCGGAGCTGGTGGTGGCGGCGGAAGCCCATTCGGCGGTTTTGGCGGCGGAGCTGGGGGAGCAAACTTCGACCTGAACGACATCCTGGGCGGCATGTTCGGCGGTGGTGGCGGAGGCGGCAGTCCATTTGGAGGCGGAGGACGTCGGCAGGCTCGTGCTCAAAAAGGTCAAAATGTTGAAGTCGAAATCCGCGTGCCATTTCACGTAGGCGTCGAAGGCGGAGAACACGAAGTCACGCTTCAAACCGGCGGCAAAATCAGCCGACTGACTGCGAAAATTCCGGCCGGCATTGCCGACGGCGGAAAAGTACGATTAGCCGGACAGGGCCACCCCGGACAAGGTGGAGGTGCGGCGGGTGACGTCATCGTGACGGTCAAGATTTCACCACATCCATGGTTTCGCCGTGAAGGTGCCAACCTGCTGGTCGACGTGCCGATTTCTCCTGCCGAAGCCGTGCTGGGCTGCAAGGTTGATGTACCAACTTTGTCTGAAGGCACCGTTGTTATGTCAATTCCTGCGGGTACATCCAGCGGTGGCAAGTTGCGACTGCGAGGCAAAGGTGTGCTTGATCGAAAATCAGGCGAAAAGGGCGACCAGTTGGTTGTGGTGAAAATTGTCGTCCCCAAAACAACAACACCAGAAGTGGAAGCTTTGTATCGCCAGGTGCAGGAAGCATCCGCCGAAAATCCACGTGAAGGCATCTGGAGCTAGCTGATCAGCGATAATCACGCCAGCAAAACCCATCATCACCTTGTTGCGTTTAGGTGCAGCCACGAATGGTGGTGAAGCTGGATGGGAAGTCGCAGCTGGAGCGCGGCATCCGCATAACCCGGTGGCTGACTTCGCTATGCTTTTCCCAGCCCCGGCCAACAACTGACAAAAAAACACGATCCACGACGGCCCTGTCACGTTGCCACATCCGCTCATACGCTTGCCTGAATCGTGGTCTTGCGTCATGCTGGGCCAGTAATTCCCACGTCTTCCTTCCCACCTCAAGGCCCTAAAATGACTCGATCTATTGTCGCCCTTCTTTCTGTCGTTTCTCTGTTCTGCGCCGCAAAACCGCTGTATGCCGAAGTTGGAGTCGGCGCCACGCCGCTTGACGGTGCAGAAGTCATCATTGACGGTTCCAGAAGTATGCTGGACGAAAAATGGACGTACTGGGAAGGTCCTCGCTTTGCATCGTCGCTGCCCATCAAGTGGCAAATCGCAGACGACCCTATTGATGGCGGCAAGACCGTTATGACGCACGATCCGGTTGCTGCAGGCGGCAAATACGGTACCGCCGACATTGTCACGAAGAAGACCTATGGCGACTTTCGACTGCACATTGAATTTCTCATCATGAAGCCAGGCGGCAACAGCGGTGTGTACCTGCAAAACCGCTATGAAATTCAGGTGCTTGATGGCGACAAAACGAAGCACGGCATGGGTGCCGTCATCAACGAAACGGAATCGCCGTATCACGCTTACAACGGCGTCGGCAAATGGAATGCGTACGACATCAACTTTCGAGCTGCCAGGTTTGTCGATGGCAAGTTGACAGAGAAAGCTCGCGTATCAATGTACTTCAATGGCCAGAAGGTTCATGACCACGTGCAAATCAATCAGGTTTGGGGTGGGCCGAATTCGGGAGTCGATGGCGGCAACGATGGCGGCAAAGGCATCACTGATTCGCGTCAGGGACTAAAACTGCAATGTGAAGGCCACGATGTGCGCTATCGCAACACATGGATCAAGGAACTGCATCTCACAGAAAACGACACCAGCTTCACCAGGTAGCCAACAGTCGCCTCCTTGATTGTTACATCATTGACTGCAGGAGGATTGATCGGTCAACGCCAGAACAACTGGCAGCAGCATCAAACATGAACAGCCCGACCGTCTTTCCATTCAGACGATCGGGCTGCTTTCCTTGTTTCACTGCAGATTTGGCCCCCTGCGTTTCGTCAAATATTCTCTTCCAGATCACCGTAAGAAACTTCGATCGGAATGAAGGTCACCTCATACGATTCGTTCGGCGGAAGAGGATTCTGTTCGTCCTGAAGTTCTGCAGTGGACGCGGGATCATCAACGGGGCGTTTCACAATTCCATAAACAGACTTGACCATCTGCATCGGAGTTTCCGATACTCGAAACGCCATCGTTCGCCCCACTGCGTGACCGATCATGGCGAAGCCCGCCTGAGCAACCTGCCCTGTTCCGGGGTCTGCAAAAAACAGAAGACTCTGGCCAACACGCGCTCCATACGCCGGAAACAGCACAAGATAGGCTTCGCGAACCAACGGTCGCTGTCCAGACTCTTTTGCGTAGTTCAGCACTTCTTTAACCGCCGCCGTATCAACCCATAATGGGCTGCCAGGCATGTACATTGAAGCGGAATACAGACCACGGTATGTCGCATCGATCGCCCCTTTGGCATGAGCTCCCTCACGCAGGGCGATACTTGGCCGATCAGAATACAGGCTGATGGAATTCGTAAACGGGTTGAATTCATCGTTACCGAACAGGCGTCCTGGAATCATTGTATACTTCGTAACAGCCAACGCGCCGACAGTATACTTCCAGCCCGGATGAACGGCTTTGTTGCCTGCCAGTCGTTTCCATTCGCCGGCGGGGTCGTACTGATTGATTCGCACCTTCACATCGTGCAAACCATTTGCCGCCAAATAGGCGCGAAGCTGAGCTTCTGTTTCCGGAGACACACTGTGACTGTCTACTTTGGTATTCCACAGCAATAGCTTAGATGGAATTCCCGCAACCCAGCCTGCTCCATCAAGCACGATATTTTTTCTGCCGCGTTCGAATCCGCCCTGCAGTCCCGAATACCGCCGCTTGCTGACGTCGCCTGTGCAACCGCCGCAACCTTCCGGCGGGCTGCAAACTCCGGCCTGGCTTCCAATCGCCGAACAACCTTCTGAACAGCAGCCATTATTTGACGGCTTCAACAGTGGTTGGCACGTTTCCGATCCGCATGCCGGCATTGCATCCTGTTGACAGGAATCTTCACCGCAGGAATCAGGGCGGGTGGAACACCCGACTTTGCCAACGATTGATTGAGTCGCAGAGCACCCCGATATGGCAAGGGACAGAACCAACGAAGCAAATGTGAGGTAGCGATCCATCGCAAACCTTTCAGATTTTTGTGAGCCGAATAGAGATGGGATTTCAATTTCAGATTCGCTGTGAACTCCCTTCACCCACGAATCAAAAATCTGATGGAACGGCCCGTCCGACTGGTTTATCGTCTGCAGTACGGCACTCAATCAGTCGTTTAAGGACATGCCGTCCAACCAGAACAGCACGTATCACCAAACTGACCGTTCAATTCTGCGCAACATGACCGAAGTCATTGCATCACGAGATAGACGCATTTATGAGAACACTCCCCCCCAAAAAAATCACACCAGCAAACGCTCTCAACTCAAAAACGGAAGGATTTGGCGGATACCGCCATTGGTATAGTTCTGAAAATCACGCAGGCCAAGAACAGCGACGACCGCCGAAAACTCAGACACCTGATCGGTGTGGTTCCACTTGTGATGATTGCACCGAATTTACCGATTTCCAGTGTCGGCCCCGCTGGAATCGCAGCATTGGATTTCGCCGGAAATTCCTGAGCCGGGTTGTTGGGCGATTGCCCTCAGATCAACCGACTGCACCAGAACCAGCCAGAAATTCGCATGATGGCCGATCTGGACGGTTCGCTCGCAACTGAAAGCCGCTGAATCTATCCTTACGCATCAAGACCGCGACCTGTTCGAACTGCCGGTTGGAAAATTCGCACTCATTGCGAGCGATCAATCGCGGCTCTACCCAACACTCACTCCCGCCAGAAATCCTCGCTTAGACTCAGGTATCACATGATCCGACTTCTACTGCCTCTTGCCTGCTTCCACTTGTCGCTGTCGTTAGCGGCGGCTCAGCCATCATCAGAGTTCAACACAGCCATCGCAAGAATTCCTGCGACGGAATCGAAGCAGAGCTTATTCAATGGAAAAGATCTGACTGGGTGGCAGGGCGACGAAAATCGCTGGTCAGTTGCTGACGGCCTGATTCGCGGCGCGAATCAGGATAACGTCGCCAGCAGCACCTACCTGTTTACTGAAAAAAACTATCGCAACTTTCGCCTGCTGCTGGAAGTTAAACAAACCATAGGGGAAGAATATTCCACCATGCATTCGGCCGTCTGCGTGCTTGGCGAGCGATTCACGGACAAGGGTGATAACGCATTCGGATTCAAGGGGCCGTTGTTGATGTTCTGCCACGACTGGGGCATCTGGGACGCGTATCGCCGCAATCGCGTTGTCGAACGAGGAGCTGGCCCCAAAGTCGAACGCAAGGGTGACTGGAATTTGATTGAGATACTTGTCGTCGGCAATCGTTTGCAATTCGCAGCGAACGGGACTCAGATTTTCGACTTCACCGACGCTGCAGAAATGCTTCAGGAATCTCCAATCGGACTTCAGCTGCATAGCAATGGAAAGCCCCAGGAGTTTCATTTTCGTGGCCTGGTACTGACAGAGAACCCTGAAGACCGGCTGATCTCCACAAAGCCAATGTACACACAGAAGCCGGAAGTTCAGGAAGCGGCCGCTCGCGGCGCAGATACGTCAGAGCCGCCTGCCGAAAAGAAGGCCACGATTTCCGACGCTGAATTTCATTCGGGAGCCAACCCAAAATGGATCTGGGGCAGCGACAACAACGTTAGCTACGAACTTAGCACAACATTCAACGCCTCAAACATCAGTGAAGCCATATTGAAGGCCTCGTGCGACAACGTGGGCAGTGTCTTCGTTAACGGCAAACAGGTTGCTACCAGCAATGAATGGCAGGAACCAATGTCCGCGAATGTCGCTCAGCACCTGAAAGAAGGCCCAAACACAATTACAGCAAAGGTCGCCAATCAAGGTGGAGTTGCCGCGTTTGTATTGAAACTTGCGATGAAAGATTCAGCGGGCAACGTTACTCACGTCGTCACAAACGAAGACTGGACAAGTGATGCTGATCAGAAGAAGGTTGCGTTTCGAGCAAACTACGGCGACGGACCATGGGGAACCGTGTTTTCCAATACCGTTGCGACGGCACGTGTGCCTCGAGGCGTGTTTGAAGTACTTCCCGGGTTTCAGGTTGAAAAGCTGTTTACTGTACCAAAGGAAAAACTGGGTTCATGGGTTTGCATCGCTTTCGACAACAAAGGCAGACTGCTGGCCAGTGATCAGGGTAACCAGGGAATTTGCCGCATCACGCTTCCGGCCATCGGCAGCGAAGAGGACACAGTTGTCGAACACCTTGACTTCAGCAAGTGCGAATTTAAACCTTCTGGTGCTCAAGGAATGTTGTGGGCGTTCGACAGTCTGTACTTCAGCTGCAATGGCGGCCCAGGCAGCGGGCTGTATCGTGCTCGCGACACCGACGGCGACGACCAGTTTGACGAATGCGTGAAGTTGAAAGACTTTCGAGGCGGCGGCGAACACGGACCTCACTCGATTCGTCTGTCTCCCGATGGCAAACGCATTTTCGTGATTGCGGGCAATCACACTGACCCACCGTTCAATCCGGGCGAAGAATTGACCAACGAAAACTACAGCAGCCGCATTCCCACCAACTGGGGCGAAGACCTGCTGCTGCCTCGTATGTGGGACGCCAACGGACATGCTCGAGGCAAACTGGCTCCCGGCGGATGGATCGCCAGCACCGACCCGGACGGCAAGACATGGGAAATTTACAGCGTCGGCTATCGCAATCCCTACGACATGGCCTTCAACGCCGACGGCGAACTGTTTGCCTACGATGCCGACATGGAATGGGATTATGGCACACCGTGGTACCGACCAACGCGAGTTGTCCATGCCACCAGCGGCAGCGAATTCGGCTGGCGCAGCGGCACCGGCAAGTGGCCGGAATACTACATCGACAGTCTTCCGCCATTGGTCAACATTGGACCGGGTTCGCCAGTGGGTGTCGACTTCGGCTACGGCCTGAAGTTCCCCGCCAAATACCAGAAGGCACTGTACATCTGCGACTGGACGTTCGGCACAATGTACGCCATTCACATGGACCCCGACCAAAGCAGCTACAAGGCCACGAAGGAAGAATTCGTCGCACGGTCTCCCTTGCCACTGACAGACTGTGCAGCTGGACCAGACGGAGCTCTGTATTTCACGATCGGCGGTCGCGGAGCTCAGTCGGAGTTGTATCGAGTTGTGTATAAAGGCAGCGAATCAACTGCTCCAACTCAGCTTAACAACGAAGCCTTGGCGGAGGAACGTCAAGAACGCAAAGCGTTGGAAAAGTTTCACAGTTACCCTGCGGATTTTGATCAGAAAATGCTAAGCGACATGTTGATCGACTCGGCACTTGAAGAGAAATTGGCCACTGACTCTGAAGATCGGTTTCTTCGTACCGCGATGCGAAACGCATTCTTTAATTCAGATATGGTTGAACTGGCATTTGGCACTACCAACCAACTGGAAGACTTGGCTGCGGGCTTAGGCGAAGTGCGGTATGGCGAAGTTGTTACGGCATTCTTAATTGCAAAGGCACCCGATAGATCGATTGGGCGGTCTAATTCAACGAAAGAGTCCATTGAGCTGTGGAAAGCAGCAGCCAAGGCAACCTGCTGGAAGATTCTTGCAAACGCTGACTTCACGAATTTAACGACCGACCAGCAGTTGTATTACCTGCGGACCGTTTCTCTAGTCGCGACGCGACTTGGCGAAATGGCAGATGCTGATAAGGCTGAACTGGTAGCGCACCTCGATACCCATTACCCATCAACAGACTGGCGACTCAACCGCGAGCTTTGCCAGGTTCTTGTCTATCTGAATTCGCCAACAGTCGTTGCAAAAACGGTGGAACTGATGAATCAGCCTCCTCAACGTGAAGACATTGACATGGGCGACTTGCTGACTCGCAACGGAGGCTATGGCTCCGCCATCAACGCCATGATTGCCAATCAGCCGGATAAGCAGCAGATCTGGTATGCGTTCTGCCTGCGAGTCGCCAAGGCCGGTTGGACGCCTGAACTGCGAGCCGACTATTACCGCTGGTTTGGTCGAGCACAAACCTGGTCCGGTGGAAACAGCTTCAAGAAGTTTCTGCAGAACATCGAAAACGAAGCATGGGATATCACTCCCTTCGACCATCGCGTACTTGTCGAAGCAGCGGGAGCCAGAACACCATATACCGTTCCTCAGCTGCCTAAACCAACCGGCCCCGGCAAGGACTGGACAATCGAAGAAGTTCGGGCCATAGCAGCTTCCGGCCTGAAAGATCGCAGCTACGAAAATGGCCAGAAAATGTTTGCCGCCACGCGATGCATCGTTTGTCACCGTTTTGCAGGTGACGGCGGAGCAACCGGCCCCGACCTGACTCAACTGGCCGGTCGTTTCAACGTTGATGCTCTGACGGAAGCCATTATGGAACCGAGCAAAGTGATCAGCGATCAGTACAAAGGCAGTACGGTCGTAACAACGTCAGGCAAGACCTACAGCGGACGCATCGTGTCAGAAAGCGATACGCAGATCAGCGTTTTGACGGATCCCGAAGACAGCACGAAAATCGTTGATATCAAGAAAAACGAAATCGACGAAGTGCAGCCGTCCAACGTATCTATTATGCCGTCTAACCTGTTGAAGCCGCTGAACCAGAATGAAGTTCTTGACTTGCTGGCCTATCTGCTTTCGCGAGGCGACGAGAAGAGCGGCATGTTCCGGCAACAAAAGAACTGACGTAACAGCTCAGAAGCCCTGAAGTTTAACCCGATGCCAAAGGCGAGGCTGCAGCCACGCAGCCAACTCTGGCAACAGCTTGCCGCATCGCACGACGAACCTGCAAACCCAACGATTGTTAGCCGAATACGATCGTTGGGTCGCAGATCACATCGACTTCTAACTCCAAATCACGCTACTTTTCGTAGCGACAACGGAGCGGCTCGGCGATTCCAGCGTTCCACGTCTTTTCGCCCGCTACGCCATCAGGTCAAGGACGAAGTCCTTGTTAGAAGTCGGCCTGCGATAAAGGATCTTCAAGAACTAAGCCCGGGAATTTGTGCTTCACTCCCGCAGGTGTCACCAGCTTTACATAGACCGTGCGGTCGATGCTGTCGCTCAGGCTACGAGACGAACCATCGCACATCACGACGTTGACAATTCCTGGATGATTGGACGAAGGAAATGGAGTACCTTCACCGGCGTCACGCATCGCATTGGGCATCCCGGAAGTTCCCGCTGGCAGTGGCGGACCGGATATGATGTACTGTCCACGGCTGCAGCATCAACAGGATAAACAAAGGTGCAGTTTCTGGGTGATGGGTTAGACCATGTTCCGGACGATCCCGCATTGATATTTTCCGCCAACAGCAGAGTATTGCTGAGTCCATCGTAAATGGAATTCATAGACTGACTCATATTCTTCTCGCGCACCTGTATCCACGAAACTCCAGACGACTTGGTGACCTGCTCGTCTTCTGGATCGCTGAATGGTGCTGACGTTCCGCCCGGTGAATCTCCGTCTTCGTCCCAGTCAAACGGCATCGCGGTGAAGTTGTGCATCTGAGTTTCTGTAGGCACACCACCTCCCTGAATAGCGCTCACATAAGCGTTGATATTGACCATGCTGGCAAAGCCGCTGGAGATGACATAACTTAGTCCGCCGGCGACCTGATAGGCGGAATCGTCATCGGGACACGCCAGCACTTCCATATAAATCCGGCCTAACTCGGCATTACCAGGATCTGCCACAGGAGCGGTAAAGTTCCAGCGGTCATAGAGATCCTGACGATCCAATTCGCTTAGACAGTCGACCACCCAGTTTACGCTTCCCAAAGGTGCACACTCAATTTGATGCGGAGTCGGATTGGAAACCCCGGGAGGCAGAATGGGCGTAAAACGCCCGTAGGCAGGAATACGATCTTTACGCTTGGCACAATTCGCCAACACGGCAACTCCTACATTGCGAAGATTGTTGCTGCACTGCATACGACGAGCGGCAGATCGAGCGTTTTGGATGGCTGGCAGGATCAAAGACATTAAGGTGGCGATGATCGAGATCACGACCAACAACTCAATCAAAGTAAACCCACACCGCTTGAGATTCGCCGTTCGAACCGAACTGAGCCTTCGGTAAACCATGTCGCCATACTCCCCCAATAAGGCCGTTTTTCTTAGACCGAACGTCGCAAAATCAACGCTCCGTGTCTCGAAACGGCAACACGTGGGAAACCTACGTACGAATTCAGAAAAAAAATCTTAAGAAACCTACGACTCTCTCACCCAGGTCAGCCGCCCGCCACCCCAAGCAAGGCCCGCAAATCGCCTATCTCAACAGCCATGAACGCGCTCCATGAACAAACAGGTCTTCATGATCTATTTCTCCGAACCGACGTTGAGCCCTGGCCCATTGGCTTAGCATAGTTAAAAACGTAGAAAGTTTTGGCGGCTTGCGACACAAGCACTTAGAAAGAAGATGAAGCGACTGCCTTCCCTGTTAAATCCATTTTGCTGGCCGCCTGGTTCCGCGCAAAAAAAGATCCTCGCCCTGAATTTCAAAGGCGAGGATCTGCTTGTTGCGGTGAGTGGAGTCCGCCAATCATGGGCTAACGCAATCATTAGCCTATCAGCAAGAACATATTATTCCGAAGCTGATCCGGGCATTTTGCCCGAACGGATTGAAGCGACGGCGACGCCGCCGACCAGCATCAGGGCGGCTCCTGCAAAGTAAGGAGTGGCAGCGGATATATCCAGCAACTGAATACCAATGTAAGGCCCCAGAATTCGGGCCAGCGAAGACAGGCTTTGTCCTGTCCCCAGGACGGCTCCCTGTTCGTCGTCAGCTGCTGACTGAGACAACAGTGACTGCAGCGAGGGAGTCACCGCGGAAAAGCCAATCGTAACGACGGGCAGGATGTACCAAAGCGACGATGCGGGCAGCACTTTGTTACCCGTTAATGCAATTAAAACGAATCCAAATGTCATCAGGCACACACCGATCAGCGCCATTCGGTATTCGCCGATTCTTGGCAAAAGTCGACGCACAAGCAGCCCCTGACCAAGCATCAGAATGACGCCAATATAAGCGAACAGCTGAAAATTTCGTTTGGAACTGTATCCGAACTCTCGTGTCAGCAGCGACAGCGTACTTTCAAACAACGCGAAGGCAAAGGTTGTGATAAATATCGCCACCAACACCACGGCAAACTTTTTGGCAGTCAAATGCTTTGCGACTGCACCCAGACTAAATAAGCCTCCTCGCCGCCGTCCGTTGGCAGAAGAATCGCCACTCCTTGATTCGGGCAGCCTGGCAATCGCCAACAACAACGCCAATGCAGACAAAGCCGCAGCCACATACCCTGGTAAAGCGGAGGGTGGTGTCATTAACAAAGCTTGTACCTCATTCAACGGACGCGGTGTCTCCAGCAACTGTGAGGCAGCTTCCTGATCTGCCGGGCGAAGTTCACCCTGAGCGGATAGTTGCCGCACAAGCTGTTCCGCCGTCATCGGCTCCGTCGATGCTTCCCAGGCTTTCACGGCAAAGTACTGAGCGTCGTTCAACGCAATTGATGGGTTGTTTGAAGTGCATGCCGCACCAATCAACGGGCCAAACGTAAAGCCAATGCCGAACGCAGCCCCGATCAAAGCCATCCCTTTGCCCCGCCCTGCAGCGCCAGTGCTGTCCGCAATCACTGCCTGAGCGGTGGCGATGGTGGCTCCTGCGATACCCGCTGCAATTCGTGTAATGAACAGCCACGGCAACGCGCCAAGTCCAAGAAACAGGCCTTCTCTACCCAACGACGTTGCAAATCCAAACATCGCGTAGGCAAAGGTGGATCCCAACAGCCCCACAATTAAAACGGGGCGACGTCCGATTCGATCAGAAAGCGATCCCCAAATCGGTGCAAAGAAAAACTGCATCGCGGAAAACGAAGCCATCAGCAGACCAAGCTGCATTTTAGAAGCGTTAAAGTGAGCCCCGTAACGCGGCAGCAACGGCAAAACGATTCCAAAACCCAGCAAGTCGATGAAGACCACAACAAAGACGATCAGCAATGTCGATTTGCCCGATCGTCCTCGCGATTGATCGGCATTGTCGGATTCAGAACTGACGGTAGAAGAAGATGTAGACAAGATCAGAGAACCAAATCGTAAATGAAGAAAAAGCCAGAACTAAATTCACAACAGACGCTTATGGCCTGACCCAATTCCTGCGTCGAGCAATCCAGGCTGCAGAGCCGGAATTGTCCGGCAAACGCTTATGACAACCTTGCCCCCTACACACACAACACAAGTGGCGTGTTCTAAGCCTGCATGAACCAAACGCACAGCCAGGCGAGCAATGGAAATAAAATAAAGATCAACGCAAAGGTTGTCAGAGTTGATCGACTGCTATCAGGCCAACGTCCCATGATCTCAACACCTCACAAGGGCAATCCCTTTATCCGTAATCAAGCCAAAACTCGAAACGCTCCGTTGTCGCTCAGCAAAACCCCGTTCAACAATTGTTTGGATTCAATGGTCGCAAACGTGAAACGAACATAGCGGAAGAAGCCCGGCATCAAAAAGACACCGAGCTTCTGAAGTTATTCCTGTGCTATCCTCAAACAACGTCAATACGTGGCGGGTGGACGCGACCGGCAACAACACATGCCACGTTTGACTACGCGGCGAAATCGTCTTCCGGACAGGCATCGCTGGAAGCATCAAACCATTCCTGCTTGAATTCGATTCGCTTGTTATGTTTCATCGCCAAATTCGCGGTCAACGCCATAATTGCATCCGCCATGGCAACATGACCGTTACAACGCAGCTCGTCCTTGCCTGTGCGAATGCAATAGCAGAAGTGTTCCATTTCTTCACGATATCCGCGGCTGATAACGTCGCCAGATCCCGCCTGAGCAGCATTTGCGGCAGACGATGGAGCACTGGTTTCATAGCTGTCCAAAACCGGCCCGGAACCTTTGCTGTCAACAACCCAAATCCGTTGTTCAACACCGCCCGGGCTGTCCTTGCTGGCTTCCTTGTACAACAGAGCTTCTTTTTCAGTCTTCATCCATAAAGTTGCCCGGCTGCCGAAAACGGCTTCACCATAGGGCTCCCAGCTGTTTGTATTCATCGACGAATATGTCACAACGCTGATATCACGATCATTAACTTCGTGCGTCTTACCAGGAAACTCGAATGTAACAAAGATCTGGTCGTCGATGTCACGATCGTCTTTCCATGCGGATTCCGGCCCAACGCCTTCCATCCCGAAAAAGTTCTTACCGCCGTACCCCTGAACAGCAAGTGGGTGGACCTTTCCCAGAAAAATACTGGCCGCGTCCATTTGATGGCTGCCAAGCTCTGCCATCAAACCACCGCCGGTTTCATTGTACAGACGCCAGTCGATCAGTTTGCGAGCAGTTTCGTAGCCAAACTCTTTCAAGCTGCCATCCTGCTCCATCTTTGTCAGAAGCTCACGATCTTCCTTCGCGGACCCATTCCACTTTTGCCATGCGTCGCTGTTGGGAAAGCTGTTATTGCGATGCCATTGAGCTCGAATGAACTTAATGTCGCCCAGCAGCCCCATCTTCGTCAGGTAGGCAGCGTTGTCGTACAACACGCTGTAGTGACGCTGATGTCCGACAGCCAACATCAGTCCCTTCTTTTCCGCCGTTCGAATCATTTCTTTACAGGCCATAACCGTTTTGGCCATCAGCTTTTCACAAAGCACATGCAGGCCGGCTTCCATGCATTCGATGGCTACGGCAGCGTGCTGATTCAATGGAACTGCAATGACGACGGCTTCCAGACCAAGTTCGTCTTTCTTCGCCAGCAAGTCTCGATGATTGCTGAAGTGCTGAACTTCGGCTGCTTTGGCTTTGCCGAGCACAGTGTTCAGGCCTTTTCGAGCAATTGGATGACTTCCTAAAACAGTTCGTTTCAGGTTAGCGGGGCGCAAGTCAGCAATCGCCACAATTTCCATATAGTCCGTCGGGTGCTCGCTGATCAGCACGTTACCTTCATCGCCAGTGCCAATAAATGCCGTGCGAACGGGCTTACCCTTCAGCTTTTCATAGCCAAAGTACAACGCACCCAGACCAGTACCAGCGGCGGCCGCAGTTTTCATAAAGTCACGTCGGGAAATGCCGACAGCTTCATAGAAATTATCTTTGCCAATTTGTTCTTGTTCAGGAGTTGTCAACATTATTTATTTCCTCCACCGTTTCGGTGTGATGACTGTGTTTTAAAGATGACCGTGTTTTATTAAATCCGGGCGACTTCCCCAGCTTCAGCGCGGGTCGCCAAAAGTATTCAGCTATGACAAAAAGATGTTGTCCGATTAAGAACGTGAAGCGTGATGTTCGTACTTGAATGAATTCTCAAAACAGAGTAGTCGCATCGTTTCTTAAATCGATTCTACGTTGCCGCAGTAGCAAGTCCAGAATCGGAATCCGGTTCATCTCCCGTTGCCACCATGGACTTCAATGCCGGACTCAGCTTCTTGCCGGACTTCCATTTGTCGAAGAATACGGCCAGCAGGCGATCGAGCCCAAACCAGATGCCCGATGGCAATGCCGCAATCGCCAACAGAGCAAACACTTCGATCAGGTTTTTGTTCACAATAAAGCTGTGTTCCGGCCCCGGAATCTCTGGGACTCCCGGGAACGGAGGCATCGCCAGATAAAAGCTAAACAGCATGAATGCGGCCATGACAGCAGCAAACCGTGTAAACAAGCCCAGAATTAACATCAGCCCCAAAACGGTCAGCCCAATAATGGTCAGCGTGTCAGAAATTCGCAACGCGGTCCACGGTTCTGAAACCGGACCTTTCGCCAGTTGAGCGGTGGTTAAAATCCCTTCCGCTTTGTCCTTTAACTCAGATTCCATCGCCTTAATTGGCCCGGTCAATTCTGACCGCAATGACTGAATCTTACCCCATGTAAAGTTCAAATGCCCCCACTGTGTTTCCGTCTTTGCAGCGGCGTAGTCAGCTTCGTATTCAGCAAGTTCTTTCTTGTATTGCTCCAACTTGCCAACCTGTTGCCAGTCTTCGTTGCCCAGCAAACCAGGATCGCCCTTTAACGCGCCAGCAAGTTTTTTCAGATAGCCCATGCCGTTCTTCTGGCGGCTGTAGACTCGATCAACTGCATTCAAAAATGCAGCCGCCTGTGCGTCGCTCCGGCCTTTGACCAACGCATCCAGCTTTGCTCGTTCATCCGGCTTCAGGAACTGTTCCGCATCAACGTATAGTCGTTTTGCCTTGGCATCAAACCAAACCACCTTGTTGGATACTCGACTGGCTTTGTTAAGGTATTCAATACCGGAAGGCAAAGCTTCCAAAGGTTCCGAAAACACCAGACGATTGCCGGCTTTACCCTGAGAACCATTCATCAATCGATACAGCGAACCCTGTTGCTTCTCATCAAGTTCGTAGTGTTGATTAAATCGTGCCGCCCAGCTTTGCCAGCGACCAGCCACGGTGTCGTAGTCCAGCCAACCAAGCTCATCCGGATCACCCGCCATATTGCGAAACGAATCTCGCATCGGTCCCAGTGAATTCTTCAGATAGCCAGCTGCCGTCCAGGGCGTGGGCGAATCAAGAGTATTTACTTTCCACAGGCCTTCGTACAGCAATTGCCATCCAATGCCCAAACGCAGCACCACCAGCAAGACAATGGCAGCCAGTGAAAAACGACGAGTGTCGGTCACGAGGTTCTAACTCCGATAGGTAAACAGGCAGGATGAATTGATGGAAGGTAAACAGCTGCAAGCCGCCCAGCGGTGATCGCAACTTCAGCCTGGAGGGTTTCGCTGACTGATTGAGCTTCCAATTTTGGAGACCAATCTACAACGCCACTTGATCGTGATCCCAGAAAATTTGGTCAGCCGGTACTCCGATGACAGTCGGTACCACTCGCCTTCCCTTTTGTGGAAACGGAATCAGAATTGCTCCAATGCCCGAAAGATTATCACAACACTTTGCAGCATTTTCGACCCCCAATACAAAAAACGCTGTGGAAAGCGCGTCGGCAACTGCTGCGGAATCCGCAAAAACAGTCACAGACAGCATTCCATCGACTGGCTGGCCGTTCCGAGGGTCGAGAATATGCCCATACCGTCGGCCTTCGTGGCGGAAGAATTGAATGTTTGACCCGCTGGTGGACATCGCCTGATCACGCAGCAAAACCGTTCCCAGTCGTTTTTTTGTAAACAGTGGGTTGCCGATTCCCACAGGCCAGCCCGATTGCCCGCTATGCTGCCCCCGAGCCAAAAGGCTGCTGTGACCTCCGTGCAACAGAAATGAATCCGGCGCTGCCTCCGTTTTCTGCAGCCACTCGACCGCAGAATCCAAGGCATACCCTTTGCCGATAGCTCCTGGATCAAGCTGCAATCCATCGGCTTCAAAACCGACGCTACAGACTTTGTCATCCAGACGCAGGTACTGACTGCCCGAACATTCCAAAACGTCCGCAGTTTCCTGCGGTGTCGGAATCCGCTGCTCAGATCGACACCGCTTCCAGAGCTGCACCTGCGCTCCCGCCGCAACATCAAAGGCCCCGCCGGTTTGCTCAAACAGATTCCGGGAAACCTGCAACAGGTCGAACAAACGTCGAGTCACGTGCACCGGCTCGCTCGCAGCATCGCGGTTCACTCGTGAAATTTCACTTCCCGATTTGTAAACGCTTAACCAGCTTTCAATCTCATGAATCAGTTCCAGCACGTCACCAACAGCAGACACCTGTTCATGACCACCAGGGTTCATGATGATCGAAAAATCGCATGCCATCGCTCGCGTGGCAACTCGAACAGTGCTGCCACCGGTCGGCACCAATGGCGTTTGAACCGGCGGCTGACCATGGTCGGCTGGCTTCAACATTCCCAGAAAGTCGCGGCGATTTTTGGCTTCGTCAGTCATTATAAGTTCGACTTTGAATCACTTCCCGACACGTGGCTCGACAATCGTTCGCACTCAACACCGTCAGGTTCGTTTGGCGATTCAGTTTCAGCTTCTTCAACAAACGACGACAACACCGGGCGTTCAAACGACCCAACCATCGGTCGAACGGCAATTGTGCGACTTACAAACTTACGCATGCGACTTCCAGACGAACGCAACACCGCTCGCCCACCCGGCAACAGAAACAGCGAAACCGAACGAGCCACAGAAGAAATCACAAACACGGCCAGATAGGCATCGCGGCCGCCTCCGAAAAGATTCAGACACGCGGCACCGATCAACGTTCCCAAAACCATCGCGGTTGAATTGCCAAGATTGTACAGCGTCAAAATATGAACTCGCTGATCGCGTGGAATTTCGCGAAAGAACTGCAGCAACATCGCCAGTTCGTAACATCCCCACACCAGTCCACTTAACAGTTGCACAAACGCTAAAAACCAAAACGATTGAGACACCGCCCAGAAGCTGCTGATGGGAATGATGCCCAGGCCGCCAATCCACAGCAAACGCCCGACTCCTGCCGAATTCGCAATTCGGCCCGCCCATGGAAGCGAAATCATTTTGCCAATAAAGCCAATAGAAATCAGCAGCATGTAATCGAACCACGATTGCTGCAACGTCTGCCTCATAAACGGCGTAAAGTACGGTCCCGCAATGAAGACGCCTGTCTGAACGGTTAACAGATACATCACAAAACGACCGGCAGGCCCCGGTTTCCGCAGACTGGTCAGCAAACTTTTCACCGGGCCGCGTGTATTGGCTTCCTCGCTTCCACGAGTACTAACGCGACCCGTTCCTTCCGACTGCAACGACAACATCAACGACGACACAAACCGAGCTACCCCGCCAACACCAAACAGCACAGCAAACACCTTCAGAGCGTGGTCCGTCCCATCAAATTGTCTTAACAGCATTCCACCACTGAACAATCCCACCAGCACGCCGAAATGACTAAGACGGCTTCGCCGTGAGAAAAACCCGGCTCGCAACTTCCCCGGCACAAGATCTTCGGCCCACGTATTCCACGCTGGACCGGTCGACAGACCAGCGCCCCAATATGTCGTGGCTGGAATAAAAAACAGCCACGTCGGAGCCTGCGGAAAGAACACCATGAGAGCCAGCGCGCTAAGACTGGCCGCCTGAGCCGAAGACATCAGCACCACAAAACGGCGATACGATCCAATCCAGCGAATCATCGCCGGAGCCAGCAGTTGCAGCAAACTGCCCGTCAACAGCGGAACGGTGGCAATCAACGCGGCAGCAAACTCACCCCGGCCCGCCGACAACATGAATGCCGGCAAATAAGTTTCGCCAATTCCCACCATAATGCTGAACGAAAACCCATCAGCATTCATCGCTTTAAGATTGCGACGCAGATGGTCCCGTTGCGGCAGCGTTGTTTTGGTGGACGACATGAATTGAAATCAGAATCAGTGGTGTTACCCGTCACCGCCAGCGATGCAGCAACACAGCATAAAACTTAACAAGGGCTTCGCCCTTGACCGAGTGGCGTAGCACGCAGAAGACGTGGAACGTTCGAACCGCCAAGCCGCTCCGTTGTCGCGACAAGAAACCTGTCTCACCGCGCGTGCGACATTTGACCGAGAACTTTAACTATCGGAGAAGACCAGTTCAGTTTGTGAAAACGGCAGTTTGGACACAACAGCGAACAGCCGTTCCGCCAGGAACTTACGAGAGCCGGGAATCCCCAGCTTCTCGCAGGCATCATAGAATTTCTCCGCCATATCCTTATCGTCAAGCACGTCTTTTATTGAACCGACCGCTTTCAAAGATTGCCAGGCGACCAACACTCCATCATTAATGGCTTCAGCAATCCGTTGGTCAATTGGCAGCGGAGCCGATTCAGGCGCTGTCAACCACTGTTGCTGCTGAGCCGTTTTTTTGTTGGGCTTGCCCTGCCAGGTCTTGGGGGCCGACATCTTAGGTTCTGCCGCACCAGTAAGTTCGTCACCAACGTTTGCCTGACCAAGCCGCTCTGTGCCGGCCTTCATATATTCTTCCGACAGCTCAAACCCAACAAACTGTCGTCCCAGTTTCTTGGCAACAATCAACGTAGACGCACTTCCGGAAAACGGGTCCATCACGACTTCGTTTTCCTCAGAACACGTACGAATAATCCTGCCAAGCAGCTGTTCCGGCATCTGACAACCATGAAAGCCGGCTCGCTCCTTAAACGTGCCAGCCACGCGAGGAAAATACCAATCGCTTTCTGTGGGCAGAAAACAGTCTTCCAGATCCTGCGGCCTTAACGCAAACGTTTCTTCAACAACCGGAGGAATAATCCACGTATCATCAGGCAAACGCCCTTTGGGGTTACCACGCTTGTCGTTGTAAACCAGCATTCGAGCCGATGGAACGCGGTTCTCAAGATCCTCACTGCGAAACGTAAAGTTCTCTCGGTCTTTCACAAAGTGAAACAGGTGCGTGTGCGACCGAGTAAACTTGTTCTTGCAGTTGACGCCAAACGTGTAGTACCAAATCACCCAGCTGCGGCAGTGAAAGCCAATTTTCTGAGCTTCAATCTTCAGCTCTGCGGCAAAGTCGTCGCCAATGGCCAGCCAAAACGTGCCGTCAGCCTTCAATGCTCGATAAGCGGCCGTCATCCACTGATTGGACCACTTCAAATAGTCCTCTGCGGCCATCTTGTCTTCGTACACATCGTACTTGTAGCCAATGTTGAAAGGAGGATCGGCGAACACAAGGTCCACACTGCCTTCCGGCAAAGAATTCATCCCCTCAATACAATCGCCATTATGAATTTTGCCAAGCTCTGAATTCTTCATGACTTCCCTATCAGACCTGCCGCCATTTTACTCGTGACACACCGACGATTCGGATTAACTCCGCCACTACCCATGTCAGAATTGTTCGCTGCGTCCACTTTTCACCAGAACGCTGTCGGCCACACTATAACCTTCTGGCAGATGCCGCGCAAGCACTACGATTCGTCAGCTGAAAAAGGTGGAAAATGCAGCCCTCAGAACCAGCGATACGCCCCAAAGATTTTCGCAAATCGGCCAAACAAACGAATTTTCGGCGAAGCGGATCGACGAACATAGCGTTTTTAGGCATAGCGAGCCAAATGCTCTGCCAGAACAAATTGGGGCGATTCCTGTGACTTAAGCTTCCAGTTTGCGAAATAAGCAGCACAAACAGGGCAAGTAGGAGGCTGACCACACTTTTGAACTGTGACAAAGCTGAACTGTGACAAAGCTGAACTGTGACAAAGCTGAACTGTGACAAAGCACTAAGAGACCAGATCGCCTGCATCAGAATCCCGCTACTTTCCAAACGCCTGCAACGCCACTCAATTCGGACGCACCAACATGCAACACCTGAAAACCAGCCTGATTCTCACCTGCCTGATGGCGGCCAGCAGTATCGCCAACGCTCAGGGCGGACCTCGCCCGTCTCAACTGGGATCGTCAAAATTAGATCTCGGAGAACCCGGCATCGCCTGGTACACCACTTGGGAAACAGCTTTAGCCGAAGCCAAACGCAGTGGTCGCCCCATCATGTTTGTGGCGGCGGCAACTCAATGCCACGGTGTGTCGGGAGTTTTCTGACCTGGCTACACTTCTACGCAGAACGGTCTGTTCGCGTCCAAAGATTTTATTGAAGCAACACGAGAATTCGTATGCGTCCGCATCGATTCGTATGAAAGTGAAGCTCACCAGGAATACGTGCGCACGTTCCTGAACGGGCGATTCGAAAACAGCGCCTTTTGCATGTTGGCCCCCAACGGAACAGAATGGCTAACAAAAGGTGGTCGAGGCCCCGAAATGGTGCTGGGCAGAAACGCAATCGAACGCCTGAACCTGTTTGCGGCATTGTTCCCACCCATCGCTGACGTCAAAGCGGCAATCGTGGAAGACGCTCACAGCGTGCGGCAAATCCTAAACGTTGCTTCGGCAGATCAGCGAGTACTTGTGCTTGTGCATGGTTCTAAAGAACAACTTGCAACGGCACAGGAAACGATGAAAGCCGTCGCCAACGATGACCGGATCATTGGTCGCTTTCATTTCGATTTCGAAGAAGGCAACGAATGGAGAAAATCCATCACCGGCGCGAATGATGGGCCAGGCATCATGTTGGTTAGCCCGGGTGAATTCGGCCTGAAAGGTACCGTAATACAACAGTTGCCGCTGAACTCACCCACGCCGGAACTTATCAAAGCCCTGCTGACCGCAAATTCCACGTTCGCAAACAACACGGCCAAAAAGGTTTACTCAGAACACGTTTCCAAGGGCCAGAAACTCGGCATCAAATTCGAAGCCGCTGTTCCTTATGGCGAAGACCGCGACGGAGACGGAGAAATCGATCACGGCGACTCAGGCGGCAGACCTCGCGGACCATCACGTCGATAGCAAACATGTGTTTCTAAACTGCGCCCCGCTTAACCCAGGTCACGCTCCTGAAGCAGGCCTGATACATCGCCACTCCGGTAGCTCACAACCAAAAACTCGACAACCAATAAAGCGGAAAGCTACAAGAGGGCCAGGGTCTTATCTTCTGGCCTTCCCGGAACAATGAGCCCCAAACTTTTTTGCCTTCCGAGTGATAAAGATTATTAGGATCAGGAGGTTTCGCCATACAGCTTCACCCGATTTGCATCACGATGCGAATCTTTTTCTCCAATGCCTTTCGTAAAGCCGGAAGCAGACTCTTCCAGTTCTCTATCAGGCTGACCTTATCATCAGGCTCCACAAACTCAGAATCATCAACTTGCTCAGTTTTCGCAATCAGTTCAGTCACAGAGCGAACCACTAAACCCGGATCGGTGAAATCGCCTGGAACATACTCATCCAGTGGCTCTCCCTCCGCGTCGCACATTATTAATTCAGCATCTACGAAGGCAGAGAACTTTTCTACGTTGAGTTGATCTGCGAAGCGATCAGAGTCTCAAGATTATTTAGGGTGCTGTAACCCGTTAAATCCAAGTCGTTGAACAAAGTTTGAAATTCACAATTGTCCTCTTCCAGTGTTGGAATAATCCAAACGCTCATAAGTAATTCCGCCTGTCGACTAAACAAGAAAGATGATGAATAAAAATCTGATCGCAAACGTAGATTCCCGCAATCCTCGGTCAATTGCGAATTGCGATCTATCGGGATCAGGGATGCCGATAGATCCTGCGTTGAAATTTTGCGATCGTGTGCGGGAGACGTTCACGACTCCCCCTGGCGAATTCAACAACCGGGCGGCTCGAAGGATCTCTGCTTTCGCAACCCGCATTCCCGACGGCTCCCGTTCACCGCATTGATCTGCCGCGTTTACTCTGCAGGTGATTTCGGATCACCGCAATCATCGCAAACCCTGCAAGGCCTGCTGAGTCAGGTTGATTTGCCCATTGACTATTTGGGCAGCCAGCTTTTCGGCAAGAGGAGCAATCACGCTGAAGTGGTCATGGCCAGCGATCTTGAAGAACTGAATCTTTGGATTGGAATTCTGATTGGCCATAACCTCAATCGCGCCATCCCAGTTCCCCGACTCTCCCTCCAAAACATACATGGGACTCTTGACGCAATGCATCCAATAAATCGGTGAGCGAAGTCGCATTTCGTCGGCGCTGCCAGGATCGCAGTACACGTAGTCGCCACCGTATTGCCCCACTGCCGCGACAGGCCCAAGCGAGAAGATTGCACGGTATCGATCGGAACACTCCCCGACCAGCATCGCCATGGTTCCACCTGTGCTGTGCCCCCCTAAATAAATCTGGTCGGGATCGACGTACGGCAATTTGGCCAAATGATCAGTTGCGGCAAGAATATCATCCACCTCGCCATAGAATCCTTCACGCTTCCCGGGATTATCGTTTCCGCCTCGCTGAGAAGGAAACATCATGACGATGCCAGCCTTGCGAAAGGCGCTGGCAGACTGATCATTGGCGCGGTCGTTTGCCGACCACACATCACCAATCGAATTGTTGTCGCCACCCGTGATCCACACGATCGCTGGGTGCTTCTTGCCATCACCTGGATTTGGTGTCACGTACGCAGCCAGAAATCCGACGGGCGACTGATATTGAATCAATTCGAATTCATCTCCAGTGGGCCTATCCGGAACGCCGAATGACTCCCCTGCTTTGACAACTTTCGTTGCAAATCCACTTCTGGCCTCCAGAAGCGTTTGTTGAGAGCTGGGCGAACTGGCATCAGAAGACGAAGTTGCATCACGAGACGACTGTGAGGTTGAAGGGGCGTCACAGCCGACGACAACCAGAAGAACTATTGGAAGAAAGATTCGCATAACAACCCCTTGGTCCAGCAGCATAACGAATTGCTTTCTTTGGTGTGGCAGTGATGCCGACTCATAGATCCTGCGTTGAAATTTTCCGCTTCGTGTGCGGGAGGACGAGCGCCAGACGTTGACGACTCGCCCTTGCGAATTCAATGACCTCACTGAATCCTGTTCGCCCCAATGGTAGCCTAAGGCCAACTGATTGTCACCACCAAAGGACATCCGAACAAAATGCTTGACTTACAAGGACAAACAGTTCTAGCCAGCTGTATCTGCGGCACCGGTCATACGCTGATCGCGGTAACCCACTGCGGTGTTCGCCAAGTCTTCAAAAAGTGAGTCGACCGGAAAATCCCTGGTTGTCCCGTCGTAGCCTGCAGCTCGTCTTACAAAGTTGGAAATATGATTTCTGCCCGCCCCTTTTTTCTTCTCTTCATCGCCAGCTGTGCTGTCAGCAATTTCGAGGGCTTCTTGTTGTATTTTCTCTGCCAACGCGGCGTAGTCAGCCAGCCCCTGTAAGTAGTCGGACCTGAGGGAGATTCTGGCATTGACGATTTCCAGATGGCCGCGATTCGTCAAAAATCGCACCAATAATTGACTGCCAATGGAGTCATAGTCCAAACGCTTTGCGCGGTGAAACGTATACTTCTCCACAAGATGCTGAACTGGATATCGAAACAACCTCTCGAGTGCGATGAACTCGCCAACGCATCGCTCGTAGCCGTCCTCGGATACGTTGGAATGCAGTTCCAGAATTGCATTAACATCGGCGCGCATCTCCTCGAACGCGCCAGCAGGCCGATTGCCTTTGAATATCCGATAGTCATTGTCGGCGGTAACACTGAGAGGGATCGATCCTGTTCTGTGGTTGCGCTCGTGAGGTCCAAGCCAGTCAGAGCAAAGGCGTTCGGCCACATCGTTGGGCGCTGCTTCCAACAATGCACGCAGATTCGAAAATGTTGATTCTGCCATGCATTTACCGAGCAGAGGCCAGGAGTAGGTTTCCGTTCGCAGACGAAAGCGGTCCACAAAGAAGAAGACATCCCAGGAGCTCAACTGATTGATCGACTTGGGAATCGGAAAACGCCAATCGTCTGGAAAGATCACAACAGATCTTACGCGTGGTAAGCGACAGCTATACTGAACCTGGAGACTAGACGAGCACGCCAGTATGATGATTGGCCGAGATTTCGATGGGAAACGCTCATGAAGTCGGGGTGTCCCTTTCGCGTCGGCAAAGTAAAGCCACTCAAAATCTAAGTGTGGTCCGAATTTCTGTTTAAATTCGGCCACAATAAGGTTTGTTGGAAAGCGAGCCTCGGACTGTGTCGTGTCTATCACCGCACGAGTACTTCCCTGCCGATACGACTGCAACTGTGAAATAGCAAGCGACGCCCAAGGGGCATTCGAATCAGCTAACGCTTCGATAACCCTATCGCGCTGCGTCGCAACATGTGAATCAGTGGCATCATTGGTGCCGACAAATCGGCCCAAGGCGTTGAACAATCGGTTCATTTGACGTCTTCCTGTGAGTCGCGTAAACATGGCAGTCAGGAAACATGAGGTGTCAGGTCGCCTTCTCTGGCCTTACCGGAACAATGAAACCTGCCTCCTTATGCATCTTCAGATATAACACAACTACTGCAGACTAGGTTCGTGAGTATGTTCCGAACGACACCATCCAGAGATTTACAATATCCCCCAGTGGCTGATTGATAGCGGTGATGCATCTGCATCCGCCGCAAAAATTTAATCAGTCATCGCGGAAGGGCCAGCAATGAAAGTTCTGTACAAAACGAGCGCCAAGGCCCTCGCGTTTCACTTTCGATTTGCGTATGACAATCGTAGTCCTGCATTCTGTTGCTGTGACTGGCGACCGGCAAACAGTAGATCTCCCATTGTGTTGTTTGGTGCGCGAAGCGAAGCATTCAGCCTTCGGATTCCGGCAGAAGACTTTCAGGTCCATCGGATTGCTTCATCACCCGATGACCAACGCATCACGACAAGTCATTTCAACACCGAGATACGAATCTGGTGAATGGGCCATTTTCGGTGTGATCAGCAGCGTTCGTCTGACTCGATTCCGCCAGGTTTCAGCGGCGGGCGCAGAATAACAACGAAAATCACAACATTCTGGTTCTTCAAGCTTTATGGCAGAATCGTATCGCCCGTATCAGGTGGACCTGATACCCATAAACACCGAAAACAGACAGGCCGTTTGCGGAGATTCGGGAATCCTCGGCATTTCCTCAAAGGATGCTCCAGGAAATCGTTTTAGAGTCGGTCAAATAGGTGCATGGATCGCGTGTCAATCACACCACAAGAAAAGATGGCCTGCTTTGAGACAGTTTTTGCTAACAGCCCTGTGGATCAGTTTTGCCGCTGGCAACGCCAGTCTGATCACGGCTGACACTCGAGTGGCCATGATCGGCTCAAGCGGGAAGTCTCCTGATGGAAGCGTCACAGCCTTGGTGGAGGTTGCGCTGGCTGCGAAAGAAGACATCATTGTTCTTGAACGGCAGCAACTGCACTTGCTTCTGAGCGAACAATCGCTGTCATTACAGGGCCCCGTGCGAGCGGAAGACATTGTTAAAGCGGGGCAACTGTTGGCCGTTGACCTGTTTGCATTTGTTGAGCAATCCGAAGATGGGAAAGAATCGCTGGCCTGCGTGGTGTATGACGCAACAACCGGTATCCGTTTGTGTGACCAAAGTCTGGCGAAAGAAGAGGCAGACAAAATAGCGAATCAGGTTGTGGCTTGCGTCGAAGTAGCGGCGCAGAAACGTTCAGCCGATCGGTCTGAACTGCGAACGATAAGCGTCGTGGGTGTTCGTAATGCAGATCTACCGCAATCCATGGATACGATTTGTCGATCGCTGGCAATGCTGTTCGAACGCAACCTGGTCGAAGCGAAGAATTTTGCGGTGCTCGAAAGGTCGCGATTGGCTTCACTGCAGCAGGAACAGAATCTATCCAGCACAGCGGCAAACAGTGAGTTGGTGTCTTCGGTTTTGCAGGCCGACATCGAGTTTTCAAAGTCGGAAGATGGTGTGCAGGCAACACTGCTGGTTACGGATTCATTGGGCCGGCAGGTACACAAATCCACTTCCACGGCGCAGCTGCTGGACTTATCGCTGATGGTGCCGCTGGTGGAGTCTCTTTCTCGTGGCTTGAAACTCTCACACAGCCATTCCGTGCCGAATCGCCGTTATGAATCTGAACGGTACTATCGAGAAGCAAAACAAAGGTGGAGCTACGGCGACAAAGAAGAGGCGATTCAATGCGCTGAAGCAGCCTGGCTGCTGGATCCCGACAAACTTCACAACGCCAGCCTGCTTGCCGAGTACCTGTTTCTGTTGGGAGCGAGCGAAAGCCACGCACTCTGGAGGGGGCGGGAAAACCTTCGCCTGACAGACTACCGTCCGATCTTCGCGGTGACCGAACGCGCGGCTGACCTGTTCTTATTGCACGTGCAACAGTCGCTGGCGAATTCACAAAAGTCCATCTACAGCTACTCACGGATGACGCACGGGCTTCAGCAAGCCTGCAACGTTTTTTTTGCAACCCTGCCGCAGAAGAAGTTCATACACGAAGCAGATCGCGCCGAATGGCAAGAAACCCGGTCGCAACTTTTTCGACGCATGCTTGAGATATCCTGCGCAAAACTGAACGCGTGCCGGGATGAAGCTCTTAAAACTCCGGCTGGTGGATCACCTAATGAGTGGGGTGGACCTCGATGGTACTCAATCTCGATTTCGAACGAGCGGCATAATCTTCGCCAACAGACGGAAGACAAGACGCAATGGCTTTCGGCAGTCGTGGAACAGGTGAATACCTGGCTGGATGATTTCGACAATTTTACGCCGCAGTCTAAACCACATCGATACGTCACCAACGTACTAAGAGACCTGACTGATCAGAGACTGACGCACATAGACGTGAATTCCAATTGGGACTCACTGCTAAAGCGACTCGCTCAACACGAAAATCCAGTGATTCAATTCTATGGTCGTCGAGGCCTGATGTTTGCTGGTGCATCAGAATCGACGGATGACTCGGAAAAGCTGCTGCTGCAATTTCGCCCCATTCTCCAGGACGTTTCAGAATATCTGGCTAAGCCGCTCTCAGCCTACTCGTTCCGAATTCGAATCGCCCTCTACGAGTTTCTCTACGAAAGCTTCAATAGATTTTCTTTGACTCCAGCACATGTTGAGGAACTGGAATCTGTGTGCGAGAAGATGCTCGACCGCAATGAACTGCACGTGCGGCTCATAGCGGAATGGGCTCGGAAAAGCCAAAACAGCGACAACAACGGGGTCGCCCGAGGTCTGGCGATGGTTGAACGAGCAATCCAGTTGAGTGATACGAAGCAGTATCAATGGATTGACAATCATGATCCAGCTGAAACAGCTTCGCTGCTGCGAAAGACGAAATCTGCCCTTTTGCCTGGCCGAACAAATATGGGTACCGATAGCGTGACGTGGGAATTTCAAACCACCCCTCTGAAAGACCTCACGTCCCTGAATGACTACCGGTCTATTCTATGTCATCCAGTAGTGAGCGACGAAACGGTTCATGTGGTTGTGCAAGCACCGAGCCAGACTCATCGTCGCACGGATGGGCAACAGCTGAGAATCGCATCCATACCGTTGTCAGGAGCAACAGAAGATCTTACCGATGCCGTGGACATAGATTTCAACATGAACGGTTCGTACTCTTTGACACAACTGGTGACAGATAGCTGTCTGCACAAAGAACGGCTTTACGTTTCGACACGTACAGGAATTGTGGAATTTAATCTGCAAACAAAACAAGCGAGAATGATCCCAGCCTCCGCATCTCTGCCAACCGCAGGCGTTCTTTCGGTGAAATCACTTGGCGACCGAATCTTCGCAGGACTGGAAGGTGGTTACCTGGTGTCTTTCAAACCAAACAGCAGAACTTGCGTCGTTCATGTCTCCAGCCGTCGCAAGAACAAACGAACTGCGTTGGATGATCGAGAGGCATTCCGGATAACCAATCTGGCCCCTGACAAGCGAAACGGTCGACTCTTTTTACAATGCGAGACTAAGACGGAGAACAATCTGACAACAGAAATCTGGGAATATCGACCGGACACGGAAGCGTGTCGCCGACTCGTACAGAACGAGAGGAATCCCTTATTCCTAAGTCAGGCGTCTCAGGGAAAAATATTGATCAACACTCGATACTGGATGCAGGTGATCGACCTGTCTACCGACCTGCTGGTGGAACAACGGCTGACGGCCAGCCGCATTCCCGTGAACGCCGTCTACCTGAGAAATCCAGTCGTGTGCGATGGGCGAATTTGGTCGATCAACGGCCAATCACCAACAGGAAGCCTGACCAGTTGCTCACTAAGTGGCGGTGATGAACATGTAGTCCCCTTCAACTTTCCACCGTTATCCAGGGCAGAGTTCAATGCCGGTTGGTATGCCGCACCGGTGGACAACAAGCGATTTCTACTAAGCAATCATCATCGTTTGTGGCTGGTCACACCGGACAAATTGAAGGACGCACAGCCGAAGTTGCGACAACGACCGTAGTCGTTTAGCCGCATCGTAACCGGGCTACAGCGGGGCGGCGCTGGCCAGCAAAACAGAATGGGTGCCAACCAAACGGATGATAAGCACCATCGCCAAGCAACTCAACAGATTCGTAAGCGCCAGGGAATCATTGCGGCTGGCAAATCAAGTCTGTGATCAGACCCAAAACCGTGTCTGGAATTACACAGCGACGAAAGCCGCAGCTCTGGCCGAATCAGGACGTTTCCCTGAAGCAGTCGCGGTCATGCAGCAAACAATCAAAATTGCCCCACCAGACCAACACGCCCTTCCTGGCCGCATACTGTCGAAGTTCGAACTGCAGCAACCATGGCGACACGAGGAGCAATAGTACAAAACAACCTGCCCCGCCTCTGCCTGCCTCCCTTCAAAGGCAAGTTGTACTGGGCAACATCTCCCGAATAAGTTTTTGTCTAACACTTGGTCGCAGACCAGGCTTTCACAGCCCCATCTGCAACCACGGGTTAAAAGTCCGAAAGCTACGTGAATTAGATCAATTCAATCCACTCACGAAACGTATCATCAGAAAGCACTTCGTCAGGGGCAAAATCCGATTGAGGCAAATTCATTTCAAGACTGGAAACCGTTCTCGAATCCGGCGGCAATATCCAAAGCGATTTTCGAGTAATCGGTGGTAACGGACTCGCTGAACTGCCTGAGCCACCATCAAGAGCAGTGACGCGATCCCTGATCTGTGCAGCCGTCAGAGCGTTTGCTCCCTTAGACTGATTGATTTGGTTGTCACTACCTGCCAGCTTCACCAACTGCACAAGAAACGAATCGTTAGCGTCAAAGTCACCGTCTCCATCGACATCAGCGGCAGTTCCCAATGCCTGGACATTGAGGCGAATCTGAGTGGCACTTAGTGGACTGCTGCCTTTGGACTGTTCGAACTGATTTTCGCTGCCTGAAAGATTCACCAAGTGCATCATAAACGCATCGTTGGCATCAAAGTCTGTATCGCCATCAACATCACCTCTGACGCGGTCGTTATCCAGAGGCAATCAACCAGGGCACGTGCAATAAAAGCCTGGCTTGCCAGGTCCGCCAAGGCATCGTTTATCGAATTGTGAACGTCAGCCGCAGCAATGGCGTCAGCTTACTCATGGCTCTGTGCTTCTGCGCCTTCGTTCACGTAATGAGCCAATACGAATTCAAGAAATACTTGCTACTTCGTGTTGAACTCGGAATGGATTAACCCCCTCGCACCGCCTGCAGTTACGGTGGATCTGAATGCGGAGAGCTGGATTGGGTTTCATCCGCTCGGCAGGTGTCGCAGATGCCATAGGACAAGATGAAGACTCAGAATCAGCGTTAGTATTTTCAGTTCCCTTTGGTGAGCAGGTTTCAAGTACAGCTTGTGCGTCGCAACTATTCCGTTAAACAAAGCCGTTACCGCCAAACACCGCTCAACTGAAAGACGGCCCAGTATCGCCGAGAGAAGCGGTTGTTGGTTTTTGCCGGTTTGGCTTTCTTGTTGGAATCAAGCTGCACGGTTTTGCTGCCGAGGTCTCGGGCGAGTTCACCGGTCTGTGAATCGTAACCTCGCAGCATCGCAAGCTGAGCTTCGCGTAGAGCGTCGAATTGGCTCTTAAGGCTGTTAATGAGGTGGGAAGCTTTGGTTAACTCCACCGAATATGTTCTTCTACAAATTCGGCCCCGCAGGTGTTATAATACTCGACTACCTCATTCCCTCCCGATCCCAACCAACCGGTCTCGATGCCCATGCCTGCCGGAAATTTGTCCCGCCTGACTGTTATTTTCGTCGCACTTTCAACGCCTGCCTTTGGTGGCGATGTTGATTTTAATCGTGACGTGCGGCCCATTCTGTCGAATCATTGCTTCACCTGCCACGGGCCGGATGCGGAGACTCGTGAAGGCGGGCTGCGGCTTGATTTGCGCGAAGCGGCCACAGGTGCAGGCGATTCCGGCGCGCGAGCGATCGTGCCGGGCGATGTGAGCGCCAGTGAAATCATTCGGCGCGTTACTGCGACAGATCCGGACGTTCACATGCCGCCCGCAAATGGACCGAAGGCGCTGGATGACAAGCAGATCGCGACACTGAAGGCGTGGATCGAAAACGGGGCTGAGTATCAGTCTCATTGGGCGTTTGTTCCGGTGAAGGAACCCGCCGTACCGAAAGCTTCGGGCAGTGATTGGGCGCGGAATGACATCGATCACTTTGTCTTCGCGCAGTTGTTGGACAAGCAGTTGAAGCCAGCTGCTGAAGCGACTCGTGAAACGCTGATTCGCCGAGTCGCATTCGACGTGACCGGCCTGCCGCCGACTGTTGATGAAGTCGATCAATACCTGGCGGACAAATCAGATCAGGCCTATGAACGCATGGTTGATCGCTATCTGAAGTCACCGGCGTACGGCGAACACATGGCTCGGCACTGGCTGGATCTGGCTCGATACGCGGACACCAACGGCTATCAATACGACACCGAACGCGAACAGTGGGTCTGGCGCGACTGGGTCATCGACGCCTACAACCGCAACATGCCCTTCGATCGATTTACGATTGAACAACTGGCGGGCGACATGCTTCCCGATGCGACCGCTCAACAGCGACTGGCGACGGGCTTCAATCGAAATCACGGCATCACCATCGAAGGCGGCATCATCGATGAAGAATACCGCACGGAATATGTGATGGACCGAGTGTCAACCACCGGCGGAGTCTGGCTGGGGCTGACCGTCGGGTGTGCTCGCTGTCACGACCACAAGTACGATCCGATTTCGCAGCGTGAGTTCTATCAGCTGTATTCGTTCTTCAATCAGGTGCCCGAACGCGGTATGAGTGGCTTCACGCCCAGCGAAAAAATACCGTCGCCGCTGGCAGGCGATCGGCAGCAGCAATTGGAATCGAAGCTTCGCGAATTGCGAGCGCAACTTGCCAGCCCTGTGGATCTTGATTCTGATCTGGATAAATGGGCGGGGCAACTCGCGAAATCATCTGCTGGCGGCTGGAACGCTCTCACGCCGCAAACGCTGGAGTCATCCGGCGGCTCGACTCTGACGGCGCTTGATGATCACTCGATTCTGGCAGGCGGAGCAAACCCGCGGCAGGACATCTATGACATTAGTTCGCAAACCGACGCCCTCGACATCACGGCCGTGCGACTGGAAGCGTTGACTCATGAATCACTGCCCGGCGGCGGTCCGGGGCGTCACAGTAATTCGAATTTCGTGCTCAGCGAGTTTGAACTCACGGCTGTTTCCGTTGTGGATGAATCGAAGACGCAGGTTGTGAAATTTGTGCGAGCGATCTCGGACTACGAACAGGCGAACTACGAAGTGGCCCGGGCGATCAACGGCACGGTGGCCAACAATGATGGCTGGGCGGTTGACGGTCCGACTCGCAAAGAACGGGCGACAGCGATGTTCATCGCGGAAAAGCCGTTCGGATTTGCTGGTGGCACTCAGTTGCGGTTTCGCCTGCGGCATGAAGCGAGTTTCGCGACTCACGGCATCGGCCGCGCCCGGATTTCTGTCACGACGGATGCAGAAAGTGATCTTAGCCTGCAGGGAATACCGGCCGAAATTCGCCAGATCGCAGTCACAGAGAAAGCGGCTCGTTCTGCAGAAGATGCTGCCAAACTGCAAGACTACTTCATCGCACACCACGATCCTCGCAAGGATTTGAAGCAGCGTATCGCGGCCATCGAACAGCAACAGGCAAACGCGTTTCCGGCGACCATGATCATGCAGGACATGCCGCAGCCTCGCAAAACCTTTGTGCTGCATCGAGGCCAATACAACGAACCAACGGACGAAGTCACGGCGGACGTTCCTGCCGTTTTTCCATCGCTGCCAAAGGGTACCGCAGCCAACCGACTGGGGTTTGCACATTGGTTGATGGACCCCGCACATCCGCTGACGGCGCGCGTTGCCGTGAATCGTTACTGGCAGCGATTGTTCGGAACCGGGCTGGTAAAAACGTCGGAAGACTTTGGTGTGCAGGGCTCGCTTCCCAGTCATCCGGAACTGCTGGACTGGCTGGCGACCGAGTTCATTCGCAGCGGCTGGGACGTCAAACACATCCAGCGTTTGATGATCACGTCGGCCACATATCGGCAGACATCGCGAGTCGGAGCGGCCGCATATCAAACAGATCCGGAAAACCGATGGCTTGCTCGAGGCCCCCGCATGCGACTTGATGGCGAAGAACTGCGCGACGCGGCACTGCTGGCCAGCGGGTTGCTGGTGAATCAGTTGGGCGGCAAAAGCGTCTATCCGTATCAACCGGCCGGGCTGTGGATGGAGCTCAATAATCGTCCCGGCTATTCCAAAGAATATCCGCAGGGTAGTGGCGACGATCTGTACCGTCGCAGCGTGTACACATTCTGGAAGCGAACGGTTCCGTCGCCGATGCTGAAGATTCTGGATGCTCCGGAACGCGAATCCTGCACCATTCGTCGTTCGCGAACGAACACGCCGTCACAGGCGCTGGTTTTGCTGAACAGCCCGCAGTTTGTGGAAGCGGCTCGGCATCTTGGCGAACGAATGATGAAGCACGACTCGCCGCGCCTTGAAGACAAACTGACGTTTGGGTTTCGTCTGGTGACTGCTCGCGAACCGACGAAGCCTGAAATGGCAGCAATCTTCGAAGCGTTTGAGTCCGAACAACGTAAGCTGGCCGAATCACCGGAAACGGCGTTGAAGATATTGCAGGTGGGCGAATCGGAATTCGATTCCACACTGGATCAATCGCAACTGGCCGCGTTCGCCAGCATTGCGAGTTTGTATTTGAATTTGGATGAAGCGATTACAAAGGGGTAGGGAACACAAAACATGAACAACCCAATCCAGGAATCACAGCTCCTGCAAACTCGGCGACACTTCTTCGGCCGCAGCAGCACCGGCATTGGTGTCGCGGCGCTGGCGTCGTTGATGAATACATCTTCGCCAGCCACAGCGAATCCGACATCAGATGTGCTCAGCCATCTGTCGCAGATCGCGCCGAAAGCGAAGCGAGTCATTTACCTGCTGCAATCGGGGGCTCCTTCGCAGGTGGATCTGTACGACTACAAACCGTCGCTCGACAAACTCGATCGCACGGAACTGCCCGACAGCATTCGACAGGGGCAGCGACTTACCGGGATGACGGCCGGTCAAAAGAACTTCACCGTGGTGAAATCGCCTTGGAAGTTTCAGCAGCATGGCCAATCGGGCACGTGGCTCAGCGAACTGTTGCCGCACATGTCAAACGTCGTCGACGACATCTGCGTCATTCGTTCGATGCACACCGAAGCCATCAACCACGATCCAGCCATCACGTTTTTTCAATCCGGAAACCAGCAACCCGGTCGCCCCAGCATTGGAGCGTGGCTGAGTTACGGGCTGGGCAGCGAAACTCAGGATCTGCCGTCGTTTGTGGTGCTGCTGACCAAAAACACGTTTCATCAGGCTCAACCGCTTTACGACCGCCTATGGGGCAGCGGCTTTTTGCCATCGAAATATCAGGGCGTGAAGTTTCGCAGCCAAGGCGATCCGGTTCTGTATCTGAATGATCCCACGGGCCGCTCCAGTACCGATCGCCGCACAATGCTGGACCGACTGGAAAACCTGAATCGCATGCACGAAGCGGAGATTGGCGACCCGGAAATTTCATCTCGGATTGCTCAATACGAAATGGCGTATCGCATGCAAACGTCCGTGCCCGAACTGGCCGACACGTCTGACGAACCCGCCAGCACCTTCGAACTCTACGGTGAAGACGCCAGGCAGCCTGGTACGCACGCAGCGAACTGTCTTTTGGCTCGACGACTTGCAGAACGCGGAGTACGTTTCATTCAGGTGTTTCATCGCGGATGGGATCATCACAGCAATGTGCAGAAATATCTGCCGACGCTGACGAAGGAAACGGATCAGGGTTCTGCCGGGTTGATTGAGGATTTGAAACAACGCGGCATGCTGGAAGAAACGCTTGTGATCTGGGCGGGCGAATTTGGCCGCACCGTTTATTCGCAGGGCAATCCCAACACGTTTGGACGTGATCACCATCCTCGGTGTTTTTCGATCTGGATGGCCGGTGGCGGCATCAAGCCGGGAATCAGTTACGGCCAAACGGACGACTACTGTTACAACATCGCCGAAAATCCCGTTCACGTTCACGATTTCCACGCGACGTTACTGCACTGCCTGGGAATCAACCACGAGGAACTCACCTACCGTTTTCAAGGGCGTGATTTCAGACTGACCGATGTTCATGGCAAGGTGGTGAGTGATATTTTGACGTAGTGTGAATTTGAATGAGTTGCGGAGCAACGGCAGGCGATAGCCTCGGACTTCAGTCCGAGGAAAAGACACCGTAGTCAAGACAAGTCGCGGAGCGACGACATGAGTAAACAGATTTCGAAGTTCACCTGTCGCCGCTCCGCGGCTTTGAACTGGTTTGATTCACGTCCCCTCGGACTGAAGTCCGAGGCTATCGCCTGTCATCGCTCTGCGACTAAAAGCTGATCCACTAATTGGCGGCTAAAGAACTCAGGTGGCGGTGATTGTTCGCTACATAAATTCATCTGTATTCATCGGGAAGAACACGTGTTTCGAAACTCAGAAAACTGCCTGCCATCGAAAACGCGAATCCGTCATTCGTGCCTCGTCACATTGTGGCTGATGGCTGTGATCGCCGCGCCAACCACGTTCGCCGATGAGGCACCACAAGCCGACGACGCCGGCCTGAAGCTGTTCAAATCTCACGTCAAAACCGACCTGATCCACCATTGTCTGGATTGTCATGGAGGCAAATCCACGAAGGGCAACTTCGACATCGTCACGCGAAAAGCATTGATGGACAGCGGTTTCGTCGGGGAATCGGCGGACGACAGTTATCTGATGGATCTGATTCGTCACACCGAGAAACCGACGATGCCATTCAAGAAGCCAAAACTTGCGGACGACGTGATTAAACGCATCGGCGAATGGATCGATTTGGGAGCCCCCTATGATTCGCCACTCACGGACGTCACGTCAGCACCAGAGGGGCCGATGGTTGTTACGGACGAAGACCGTCAGTTCTGGTCGTTTAAGCCGTTGGTGAAACCGCAGCCGCCAAAAGTTAACAACGAAACCTGGTGCCGAACGGACATCGACCGCTTCATTCTTTCGGCGCTGGAAGAAAAAGGACTGACTGCCAATCCCGACGCCGACGCGCGGACGTTGCTTCGTCGAGCATCCTTTGGGCTGGTGGGTTTGCCGCCGAGAACTACTTCCGATCAGGCCACTTTGGACGACACCGTCTGGGAAACACAGATCGATGAATTGCTGGCGTCGCCTCAATACGGCGAACGCTGGGCGCGGCACTGGATGGACGTGGCTCGGTTTGCAGAATCGTACGGCTACGAACAGGATTACGACCGCCCCCACGCCTATCACTACCGCGACTTTTTGATCAAGGCGTTCAATGCCGACATGCCGTTTGATCAGTTTGTGAAGTGGCAACTGGCGGGCGATGAATTGGCTCCCAACGATCCGCTGGCACAAATGGCAACGGGATTTCTGGGCGCCGGCGTCTTTCCGACTCAGTTGACCGAAGCTGAATTCGAATCGACTCGATACGACGAACTCGACGACATGACGGCCACCACCGGTGTGGCGTTTTTGGGTTTGTCCGTCGGGTGTGCTCGCTGCCACGACCACAAATTCGATCCCATTCCGACTCGCGATTACTACCGCATGGCTGCCACGTTTACCAAGACGATTCGCAGCGAAATCGAACTTGATCTGGAACCCGAAGCCAACGAAGAACGTCGTCGCGTCTTCGCAGAAAAGACCGATCAACTGACGGCTGCACTCAAAGACTACGAAACCGGCCCATTGCAGGCAGACTTCAAAACGTGGATTGAATCGGGCGACGAACTTCCCGCCGAAGACTGGATCGTGCTGGCGCCCAGCCGCATCGAATCCACGGGCAAGTACGAAGTTCAGCCGGATCAATCGATCCTGGCGACCGGGAACTCACCAAACCAAAACACGATCACGTTCTATGCAACGGTGCCGCAACAGATCCTCACGGCGCTGCGAATCGAAGCGTTGGCTCATGATTCTCTTCCAAGCAAAGGACCGGGGCTTGCTGGCAACGGCAACTTTGTGCTGAGCAACCTGACTATTGCGTTCGACGCCACGACAGACGATCAGACGGCATCCACGGAAATCAAGCTGTCGGCCACCAAGGCCACTCATCAGCAGAACACGGGCGATCTATCCGTAGCGGCATCCATCGATGACAACGCGACATCCGGATGGGCTGTCGACGCCGGTGGCATCGGAAAAGACAACGCGGCCGTCTTCACCTTCGCCGAACCGGTGCAGCCTTCGGAATCGGGGCTGTTGAAAATCGAGATGAAGTTTGATCACCCGAATGCCAAACATGTGCTCGGCCGACTTCGCCTGTCCGTGACCTCACTTGCCGAACCGCCCGTCGTTGTTGGCGGAGCTGGCCCGGACGCGGCGACACTTGCGGCAGTCAAAGCCGTTAAGGATGGTTCGCAGGATCCCGAACAAATCAAAACCGCGTTAGCCTGGTTCAAGTCAACTCAATCGATGTGGGCAACGCTCAGCAAAACGCTCGCCGATCACACCGCCAAGGGCGCGGGAGTGAAGCTGACGAAAGTTCAAATCAATAGCGAGAATGTCCCCAAGCTAAGTCATCATGCCAACGGTCGCGGCTATCCGCACTATTACGAAACCACTCATTTGCTGGATCGAGGCGACGTTCATCAGAAGCAGGAAGTCGTCACAAGCGGCTTGCTGCAGGTACTGAATGTCGACGGCGAGGATGCTTCGAACTGGGCGTTGTCGAAGCCCAAAAATGCGACGACGGAATTCAATCGAGCCACCCTGGCCACGTGGCTGACAGATTCGAACAACGTTTCGGGGCAGCTTGTTGCTCGAGTCATCGTGAATCGCATCTGGCAGCATCATTTCGGCCAGGGAATTGTGGGGACCCCGAACGACTTCGGTTTTCAGGGCGAACGGCCGACTCATCCGGAACTTCTCGACTGGCTGGCCGCCGACCTGATCGAAAACGGATGGAAGCTAAAGCGGCTGCACAAGCTGATTATGCAAAGCAGCGTGTATCGTCAGTCGTCCGCCTTTCACTCCGACCGAAGCCAGATCGATCCGGACAACAAACTTCTGTGGCGACGAACGCCTCGACGTTTGGAAGCCGAAGCCATTCGAGATTCCATGCTGGCTGTCGCGGGACAGCTTGACCTAACGATGTACGGCCCCGGCACGTTGAACGCCGACATGAATCGCCGCAGCATTTACTTTTTCGTCAAACGCAGCAAGCTGATTCCCATGATGATGCTGTTCGACTGGCCGGAACACCTTGTCAGCATCGGGCAGCGTTCAACCACCACGATCGCTCCGCAGGCACTGATGTTTATGAACAGTCCGCAGGGCCGAAAATACGCCGAAGCCTTCGCGGCTCAACTTAGCACCGACACACCAATCGCCGACGCGTATCAACGAGCGTTCGGCCGCAACCCCACCGACCAGGAAGCTCAGCTGGCCGCGGAATTCCTGAAACAGCAGACGAATGTTTATCAACACGCGAATACAGCCAACACACCACAAGCGTCCAACGCGGCTCTGACGGATCTTTGCCAAACATTGTTTAGCATGAATGAGTTCATCTATTTTGATTGACACGATAAGTCAACAGGCCGTGGAGCCTGGGAACGAGTTGACAATGCGATTTAGTCCCGACGGGACGATATGTTGTAGCCACGGACGCGAGTCCGTGGTTGTGGGGTTCGGTTTTTTCGAGTCCCGACGGGACGACAGGAATGGTCGACAACGCTGGTTGGTGGCGTCCCTTCAGGACCGGCTGAATTGTAAGTGACCTATTCCATGGGCTGACGCCGGCCAACGCCGTGCGACTGATTAAATCAACAGACAACAAGATTCCCAGAAAGCAACTTCCATGAACAACCACTTCCTGCTGAACAGACGAAGTCTTCTTTCCACAACCGGCTGCGGGTTCGGCATGCTGGGACTGGCCGGGCTGCTGCAGGATCAGGGACTGTTGTCTTCGGCCGCTGCTGAAGATCTCGGCAGTCGATCTCTGAACCCGCTGGCTCCACAGGACACGCACTTTCCCGCAAAGGCCAAACGCGTGATCTGGATCTTCGTCAACGGTGGCCCCAGCCATGTCGATACTTGGGACTACAAACCAGAACTCGAACGCTGGCACGACAAATCCATCAAAGAGTTCGCTCCGGAATTCACCAACACCACCGGCTTCTTCAAAGACGCCGTCGGCAATCTGATGAAGTCGCCATTTGCTTTTACTCCACGAGGCGAAAGCGGAAAGATGGTGTCGGAGATATTTCCGAAACTGGGCGAACATGTCGATAAGATGGCCTTCATTCATTCCGGCCACACAGAATCCAACAACCATTCACCTGCTTTGTTCGCGATGAACTGTGGTCTGCCGCGCATGGGATTTCCGTGCGTGGGTTCGTGGGTGACGTATGGACTGGGAAGCGAAAGCAGCGACCTGCCTGGCTTTGTTGTGATGAGCGACCCCAAAGGCCGAGGCCTTCCGAAAGGCCACGCTTCTAACTGGAGTTCCGGGTTTCTGCCAGGCGTTTATCAGGGCACTCACTTAAGTCCCACTGGCGCGGCGATTGATAATCTACTGCCCGTTCAAGCCGCCGCGAATGCTCAGCGAAACCAACTGGATCTACTGAACCGTTTGAACAACCTGCATCAGGAACAACGCTCGGCCGAAGCCGAACTTGCGGCGCGAATTGAAAGTTTTGAACTGGCTTATCGAATGCAGTCGTCCGCACCTGAAGCTCTGGACATTGATTCAGAACCGAAGCACATTCAGGATCTGTACGGAATCGGCGACGACAAGTGCAACCATTTTGCTCGGCAATGCCTGACGGCTCGGCGCATGGTGGAACGAGGCGTCCGTATGGTGCAGATCTATTCTGGCGGCATGGAAAACCAACGATCGTGGGACGGCCACAACGACATTCAGGGCAACCACAGTCAGTTCGCCGGAGAAACCGACACACCCGTTGCTGGTTTGCTGTCGGATCTTGATCAGCGAGGCCTGTTGAAAGACACGCTCGTGGTTTGGTGCGGAGAATTCGGCCGACTGCCGGTTGCTCAGAAAGCCGCGAAGCCTGGTCGAGACCACAACCCTCACTGCTTCACCGCCTGGATGGCAGGCGGCGGCATCAAGGGCGGCACAACGTACGGTGAATCCGACGATATCGGCTACAAAGCGGCCGTCGACAAAGTCCACGTCAACGATCTGCACGCCACAATTCTGCACCTGCTGGGCATCAACCACACTCGGCTAACCTACAAATACAACGGCCGCCGCTTCCGCCTGACCGACGTAGCGGGCGAAGTGATTCAGCCGATCATTTCATAGCTTGTTGTTCCATTCGTTCCCAGGCCGGAAAGCTCTCTGGGTACTGACGATGCCAACAACCAAATCAACGTTGCCAATTCGCTAAACGCGAATCATAAAACGTATCGACTCAGCGGGAACAAATAGAGGTTCCTCTCAATCGATCGCATCAATATCACCGACAATCGCGGTTGGAACTTTTCAGCGACTCATCTTTGGTGTTGATCGGTGACCGCGCGGACCCATACGGCGATGCTGGAAAACGGGCATGGGCTGAGGGCGTGCTTGAAACGGACCGATTAAATCGCCATTGGTTGCGTATCATGTTGTTGGCCTGGTTTACTGGCACTGAAGCAACTTACAGGCACCCAGCAACGACAACACATCCAAGAGTTGCGAAGAATGCTGCAAGGTAGCGTGATCTGCGGACACGCATGTCACGTAGTTTCAGGACAGCTTCAAATCTGGCAATACGTTCGTACTGATTCATGGCAAAGAATTCACGCGTTGGGGAAACGAGGTGGGAAATTGAGCCGGAAACTCATTGGATATTTTCGACTTTCTAAAAAGACATTAGACCGCATCGACCATCGGACAAGGTGAAATTCAAATCGCTCAGCCACGTTGAGAAAGCAGTCTACTTTTGAGCATCCGCTTCAAATGCGACGATTCAGCTGCAATTTACTTTTATCGTGGACGGTTCAAGCTCGTGCGAAACAGCCCACATATTCCGGTTCGCGTCCGACGCGGCCACAAGTCAGCGAAACTCGCTGTAGGTGCAGCTTTGGCGATACAACAAAAATGGCCGCGGCGCGAAAAAAACTCATAGAAAAAAACTATGTGATTTCATGCCATTTTCTTTTTGCCGATGGGGCTTTACCGGCGTAGAACTTAAGTATCAGATCAGCGGAAGCTCACGATTTGCTAAATCGAAACAACGCTGCACTTCGTGAAACCTCTGACTCTGACGCGGTGAACGTCAACAGAATCTTCTGTTGGCCGAATCAACTCACTTAAAGCTGGAGATACTTATGAATGTGGAACTTCACGCCTCTCGCCTTGCAGTTTCGAAATCGACTCAGGCTTACGTCGAACGGCGAATTGGGTTTGCTTTGGGACGCTTCGCGGATGTCATCGAAACCGTGATTGTTTCTCTGGAAGACATCAACGGGCCTCGCGGCGGTGTTGATAAGTCGTGCCGCATTCGAGTCAACCTGACAGGCCAACGGACGCCGATCATCGCCACTGTACTGGACCTGGAAGTGCGTGCCGCCGTCGATATGGCAGCAGAACGTGCGGGGCGTGCCGTCGCTCGTCAGCTTGATCGTCGAACGCCACGACGCTTCAGTGAACGATGGTCGGAACCATTGCAACTGGCCGAATAACGTAAACACCGTACGCTCGACACAAACAAATCATTGAGTGAACAGGCGCATCTGATTCACCCATCGTCAATCGCAGCTCGCTTGAAGTTTGACAACTTTAAGCGAGCTGTTTCCAATTGCGGATGGATCAACGTTAGTGCAAATTTTTTTTGCGACAGGTTTCTTATGAGCGATGACTGGCTGAACTACCATCACCTGCTTTACTTCTGGACTGTCGCACGCGAAGGCAGTGTTACCAAAGCCAGCGAAAAACTGCTTCTGTCGCAACCAACCATCAGCGGACAGCTGAAGAAGCTTGAAGAATCACTGGGCGAAAAGCTTTACACACGTGTTGGCCGTGATCTGGTACTTACGGATGTGGGCAAAACCGTCTATCGCTATGCGGATGAGATTTTTTCTATCGGCCGCGAAATGATCGACACGATCAAGGGGCGGCCGACTGCACATGGAATTCGACTGGTTGTGGGTTTGCCAGATGTGCTGCCGAAACTGATCGCGTTTCGACTGCTGGAACCCGTGCTGCATCTGCAGGAAAAGGTTCAGATTGTCTGTCGAGAAGGATCGATGCCTGACCTGCTGACCAGGCTTGCAACACATGAACTGGACGTTGTTTTCGCCGACTCGCCTGCCAGCCCGTTAGTAAGCGTCAAAGCCTTTAACCACGCATTGGGAGAGTGTGGTATTGGCATTTTCGGAGCTCCTGAACTGTGCGATCAATTTGGCAGCAACCTTCCGGATTCGCTCGACAACGCTCCCTTCATCATGCCAGCCGAAGGGACTTTGATGCGGCGTTCCGTCGATCAATGGATTAACGAAGCGAAACTTTATCCTGATATTGTGGGGGAAATGGATGACACCGCGCTGATGAAAGTCTTTGCCGAAGCCGGAGTCGGGTTTGTGCCTGCCCCGTTAGCAATCGCTGATCAACTGGAGTCCCAATTTGGCCTGCGTTTGCTGATGCAAATCCCCGATGCGATCGAACGTTTCTACGCCATAACCGTGCAAAGAAGACTGGAACACCCCGCTGTTCTGGCAATCTCTCAGGCAGCCAAAGACGCTTTGTTTCCCACAACATACCAACCCCAAAAGTAAACGGCGTTGCCGTTGCCAGCCCTGCCACGAACAAGCCCCGAACGCAGAAATCAAGCTGTTGCGGAATGACTATCGCGTTGGTGGGTGGTGGTTACTCGCTTAACCGGGTTACTGGATTCGCAGGAAAATTCACGCTTAATAGCGGCTAGTACTACAGTTGCACTTGCCTAAAAACGCAGATAATTCTATGACTCGCTCTTTAGGAGAGCGAGCA
>ERZ887851.144-NODE-144-length-69242-cov-11.244959_pt1 | contig 69242 bp, 63 predicted proteins | sample MGYA00521100_ERZ887851 | MGnify/ENA primary metagenome ERZ887851 (study PRJEB32303, sample SAMEA104408602) | aquatic metagenome | biome: Brackish water; feature: Pelagic; material: water | place: Baltic Sea | collected 2014-06-06T16:11:00 | depth 11,444 m ... | reverse complement strand
GGTCATTTTTTAAATTTGAGAAATAATTTTTCATTTTTTATATTTATTCTGCAAATATATATACGTAAGTAATACTGACAAATAAATTATATTATTTTTTTTAAGTTTATTTATACTTACAAATATATGGGCTATTGTTGTGTTTAAATTGATCTTTTTTTTTTAAATTTGATTTGATGTTTTTAATTACAAATTTTTCAATTCCACAAGGGCTTTCGATTAGAGATCCTTTGCAAAGCGAATTAGGTAAAAGTATACTTACCAATAGTGTAATTTTGATGGATGAAATTGGTTTTGAGTCATTTACCTTCAAGAAATTGGCTGAAAAAATGGGCTCTAACGAAACTTCTATCTACAGGTACTTTGAAAATAAGCACTTCATTCTACTCTATATAGTGGTTTGGTATTGGAATTGGGTAAGCTATTTAATTGATTACAATTCCAAGAACATTTCGGACCCCAATTTAAAATTAGACCTCATCATTGACAACTTTGTAAATGCCACTAAAGAAAACCCCTCTGTAGAATTTATCAATGAAAAAGTATTACACAGGGTTATGATATCTGAATCTTCCAAATCTTACCACACAAAAAATATTGACGAAGAAAATAAACAAGGTTTTTATTCAAGCTACAAAGCATTGATACAAAAGGTGGCAGATGTAATTTTAGAAATAGATCCAAAATTTCCATATCCACATTCATTTGCCAACAACCTTTTTGAAATGGCTAACAAGGAAATCTTTTTTGCTGAACATTTACCAAGATTAACTGATGTCAAGGTGAAAAATGAAGATTATAGTCAAATTATTAATCTATTAAAATATTATAAGTGTAAGATGTTAAATGTTACCTCTTGATTTTTACTTAAAAAAGATTCCCAATAAAATTAGTTTTGCAAACAATTTATGACCCCAAGCTTATTACAGTTGAAGCCCTATACGAGATCCTCAATAAAATTTTGGAGTCAAATTATTAATAAATAATCCACAATTATTGTGTAGCGGTTTAGATTCGTGACCTAACGATTCCCAATCCCAACAAAGCGCAGCTTTGAAAATCAATAAAAGAAATGTCAATTTCAACGAATTAAAAAAGCAAGCTGCTTTAATTGAGCTTGCTTTATTTCAACTTTTTGCTGCATTAAACGTGACCCAGGGAGGATTCGAACCCCCAACCCTCAGAGCCGAAATCTGATATTCTATCCAGTTGAACTACTGGGCCATTTGTGGTGTAAAAATAGTAAATTGGATAGTAATCCTGATTACTTTGGTGTCTGAAATAATCTCATCTTCATAATAAATTTTAAAAACACGAATGGTTATAGGGGAATTGCACCGATTACTCAAAGCGCTTAATTAACACCAAAGAAGTGTTCAAAAATTGGCTAAAAGTATGGGGTTTTACATAAAAAGTTGGCTGTTAGAACCCCCCACAAAACAACTCTTTTGTTATCTTTATTCTATGCGATTGATACTTACATGTTTTATGTTTATGATGTGTTTATCCCTTTCGGGACAGCAATTTTCTCATCGTAAAATCTCACGAATCCTTAAAAAAATTCCTGTATTTGATCAGGCCCACATCGCTTTGAGTGTTGAACCTCTAAACACCTCAAAACCCAAAGCCATCTATCAGGGAGCACATTATATGACGCCGGCTTCTAACACAAAGCTGCTCACTTTTCTCGCTGCCGTTCAAAATTTTGATTCTCTACCCGCGCTATATTATAAAGAGCAGGATTCTATCATGCATTTCAAAGCTACCGGCTATCCGTTGCTCTTTCATCCTTTTTATCCAGATCCTGAGTTGGCTTCTTTTTTCAATCAAAACTACTCATGGCAATACCACCCCCCCGAATCTTCCATAAATTCACATGGATCAGGCTGGTCTTGGGACGACTATTCCTACTATTTCGCTGCCGAAATCAGTCCTTTTCCCATTTATGGGAACACCACTCAACTGATATTCACCACAAATAATCAACCCGTATTTACTCCCAAAACCTTTGAATCGACTTTGGTTTTAGACACTTTGGTCCAAAAATTTCACAGAGAACGATTTAAAAATCACTTTTACATCAACCCCCGAAAACTCAGTGCAAATGACACCTTATACCGACCGTTTATGACCAGCGACAGTCTTTTTGTACGTTTACTAAAAGATCGAATAAAACTTCCCGTAGCATGGAAAAAAAACTCCGACAGCATTTCGAAGTGGAATGTATTGTATTCGCGTCAAGAGGACCTTCTCTACAAAGCCCTCCTCCATGACAGCGATAATGGGATCGCAGAGGCTTTATTAAACATGATCTCACAAAAAACTTTTGACAAAATGGATGTACAAAAAACGATAGATACTCTTAGCAATCAATGGAAATCATGGTTGCCCGATCCTGTAGAATGGGTAGATGGTTCTGGAGTATCCCGTTATAATATGATCACGCCCCGATCATTGGTTGCAGTCCTCAAAAACATTTACGATGAAATAGGATGGGAAAACGTAAAAACTTATTTTCCTAAAAGCTCCGCTTCAGGAACTTTAAAAAGTTATGATCTCAAGGGTGTGTATGCCAAAACAGGAACCTTAAGACACAACCACAGCCTTTCTGGATATTGGGTCAGTACCCATGGTAATGTATATGTATTTTCCATCATGGCCAATCATTTCACGGCTCCTACCGAAGAAATTCGCAGGGGCATCAGTGAATTGTTGGGTGAATTTCAAAAAAAAATTAAATAATATTTTGCTCCTATTCCATTGCATCCCTAAAATACCAGATCTATCGTTAACTTGGCAATTGTAAAATAGTACATCATGAAATCTAAAAGCTTTGGTTTGCTTCTGTGTCTTGCCTATTTACCCCTGAGTTTTGCGCAAGACACTTCTCCCGAAAATCCGATCCCCAATCCGGCTCAATTGGCCTGGCAAAAGGCCGAATTAGGGGCCGTATTCCATTATGATCTCCATGTTTTCGACAATAAAAAATACCGACAAACCGGAAACTCAGGAAACAGGATCAATCCCATAGAGGATTATCAAATATTTAATCCTCAAGAATTGGACACAGATCAATGGATCAAGGCCATCAAAAAGGCAGGATTCAAATTTGCGATCATTACTGCCACCCATGAAACGGGTTTTGCCTTGTACCCCTCCAATGTAAATCCATACAGTGTTAAGGCTTTACAGTGGAAAGAAGGAAAGGGAGACATTGTAAGGGATTTTGTCAATTCCTGCAGGAAATATGGTATTGCGCCAGGCATCTATATAGGCATTCGGTGGAATTCCTTTTTTGGGGTAAACGATTTTAAAGTCGATGGAACCGGTGAATTTCAAAAAAAGAGACAAGCCTATTACAATCGAATGGTTGAGGGGATGGTAAAAGAATTGTGTACTCAATACGGCCCACTTTTCGAGATTTGGTTTGACGGTGGAGCCAGTCATCCCGATCTTGGGGCTCCCGATGTTCTTCCCATCGTAAAAAAATATCAACCCAACTGTTTGTTCTATCACAACAATCAGCTCGCTGAAGCCCGATGGGGAGGATCCGAATCGGGAACCGTTCCTTACCCCTGTTGGGCAACATTCCCAACCCCCTACTCTCACGCTGGAGATACAACTTTAGATCATATAAATCTGTTAAAACATGGCGACCCGAATGGAAAATACTGGATGCCTGCCATGTCGGATGCTCCACTGAGGGGATATAACGGAAGACACGAATGGTTTTGGGAGCCTGATGATGAGAAACATATTTTTCCATTGGAGGACTTGATGGAGATGTACTATAAATCGGTAGGACACAATTCTACCCTCATCATAGGTCTTACACCCGACCCCCGCGGATTGCTTCCAGAAGCCGACGTAAAACGCTTGGAAGAATGGGGGGCCAGCATCGAGCAAACCTTTTCAAACCTTATAGCCAGTACTTCTGGAATGGGAGATCAAATTCTCCTCCCACTAAAGCGTCCAAAAACCGTACGGAATATTGTATTAAAAGAGGATATTACCAAAGGACAAAGGGTGAGAGCCTATAAAATTCATGCCCTATCCCAGGGAAAATGGCAAATTATTGCTCAAGGAGAAAGTATAGGACACAAAAGGATTCATAAAATCGAACCCATAGAAATCGAAGAATTAAAACTGGAAATCGAGAAAAAAACACTTCCAGCCGTTATGGAACAATTCAGTGTTTACTAATTTCTAAAAAAGTATAAAGTCTTGACCCATCCTTAAATCCAATTCTCTAAGTTTTCTTTTTTTTCTCCTTCCAATAATTCAACAAAATTCCCGTGAGAAAAATGGTTAACGTACCGATCACAATGATGAGATAGGAATGGGCCAGCGGTTCTCTGTCTGGATAGAGCAAAGGGTACACGGTCAGGACCATAATTACCAATATCCCCACTACGAGGGCTATTACAGCATTTAGGTTGTTTTTAATGTTTGAAAATATCCCCAGTAAAAACAAGCCCAGCATTCCCCCACTCAGTATTGAAGCATACTTCCACCACACTTCCAATATACTTTTGACGTCGATCATGACCAAAGCGATCAAAATCGATATCAAACAAATCGCAATGGTGCTTCCGTATAAAAACCAAAGCTTCTGTTTTTCACTGGCTTTTTTCTTAAAGTAATCGTTCAATAATACGGTAGATGTACTGTTAAAACTTGTTGAGATGGAGCTCATACCGGCTGCAAAAATAGAGGCGATCAAAAGGCCCGATACCCCAGAGGGAAGCTCGTTCGCAATAAAATGGAGAAACACCTCATCGGGAGCTGTGGCTATCTCATTGGGCAGGCCGCCATTCAGCTTATAATAGGCGTACAAAGCCGTCCCGATGAATAAAAAAACAGCGGAGACGGGTAAGTATAACATGCCCCCATAAAAAGCTGATCTTTTCGCATTGACATCGGAGGAAGACAGAATGTAGCGTTGGATATAATTTTGGTCTATTCCGAAATTTTGAAGATTGATAAAAATACCATAAATGAAAACCACCCAAAAAGTAGGTTGGATGAGGGATCCTCCGAATTCACCAAAACTGAACTTGTGATCCTCAATCGCCACTTCAAAGAGTTGACGGGTTCCACCCGGCATACCGATCATCAATAAGGCCATACAAAAAACGGCCCCGACGATCAAAACAATGCCTTGAATGGCATCGGTCCACAAAACGGCCTCTATTCCTCCTATAATGGAATATAAACTTACGAATACCCCTGTAAATACAATCACATACAACATATCCCATCCCAATAGGGTATTAATGGCCAAGGCCAATAAATAAATGATGGTTCCCACCCTCATGATTTGGGTTGCAATATAACAGAGAGAAACATATACTTTGGCCCATAAACCAAAACGTTGTTCTAAATAGGTGTAGGCTGAGGAACTCTTGATCTTACGGTAAACGGGAATAAAATAGCGAACTGTAATCAGGGCAGCAATCGGAATAGACAGACTAAAAACAAAAGCATTCCAATTGGACTTATAGGCACTTCCGGGTAATGCCAAATAACTGATACTGCTTACAAAAGTGGCAAAGATAGAAAGGGTTACCACCCACTGTGGGGTGCGTCCTGATCCTAAAGTATAGGTCTTTGATGTTCGTTTTTTGGAAAAAAAGAGTACGCTAAAATAGAGCGTAATCAATAGATAAACGATAAAAACAATCAAATCAGTATTCCCCATCTAATCCATTCGTTCATTGATTTCCAGAACGACATGCTTGATATTTCTTCGGTTATAAGTATAGCTGATGTGCACTTTTCCATCGGCGGACTCAATCACAGCAGGATAGCTGAACTCTCCTTTTTTTTCATTTTCCAAAAACAGGACTTCCTCCCAATCCTTTCCGGTTTGAGAAAGTGCTACCGATAGTTTGGAGCGACCGTTTTTTCCGTTTTGGGTGGGATTATATACCAACAAATGATACCCGTTAGACAAGGTAATGGCATCTGTTCCAGCATTGGGGTTGGGTAAATCCGTTCGGGTTACAGGGCCCCAAGAATTACCATTGTCTTCGGAAAAAGCTTGCATCAAGGAATTGTTTCTGCTCCGACAAAGTATTTGAAGACGCTTTTCACCCAAAAGCAATATACTGGGTTGAATCACATCGAATTCCGTTGTTGGATCAATAGGAATTTTGGTCCAAGATCGGCCATCGTTGGTGCTCTTTTCGATATGGACTTTCCAACTTAAACCTTCCGAGGTTCTGGTTTCGGTACTGGATGGAGACAAGATAGTGCCATCCCTTAATTGAACAGGTTTATTTTTGATGGGACCCAAAATATCTTGGGCCAATCTTTTCCCTTCGGACCAAGTATTTCCCCTGTCGTCGGATGTTTTTACCATACCCCACCACTCCCGAGGAGAAGGTCCCACTTTATAAAACAGACTCAATGTTCCTGCTTGAGATTGGAATAAAACTGGATTCCAACAGGGAAAAAGCTCCTGATGAAGCGATACTCCCCTATCGATCAATTGAGGTGCTTTCCATTCGTTTTTATCAGAATGAGAAAGCCAAATAGAAACGTCATCCTTTCCTTCCTTGGATCCGCCAAAAGCTGCAATCAAAAATTGATTTGGGGTCACTTCTACAATTGAGGAAGCGTGACATTCTTTGAAAGGAGGGCTATCATAAACCATGGCTTCGCTTATCTTAACCAAGCTTATTTGAGCTGATGTATCTGCGATAGAAAATAAAGAAAATAATGCTATTAAAAAGTAAAGAGTCTTTATCAATTTGATCCGTTTTTTATATTTCAAAATTTAATATACAAAATAAGAAATGATATTTAAATTCTGATGCCAAAGCTTCAATCCATTTTATATATATTGAGTAAAATTTTAGAATAGAGCATGAAAAATCTACCGGTGTTGCTTTTAATGTTGCCCCTTATAACCTTTTCACAATCGACTGATGAAGTATTACTGTTCTCCTATTTTATGAACAACGGGGAAGATGGACTCCATTTGGCCTATAGTGAAAAAGGCTACGAATGGAAATCGCTCAACGCCAATCAATCGATTGTAAAACCTACAGCGGGGAAAGATCAATTGATGCGAGATCCATGCATTATTCGGGGGCCCGAGGGCATTTTTCATATGGTTTGGACGGTAAGTTGGAATGAAAAGGTAATAGGCTATGCCTCCTCAAAGGATTTAATTCATTGGTCTGAGCAAAAAGAAATTCCGGTGATGACACATGAAAAAGAAGCCCTAAATTGCTGGGCGCCAGAAGTGTTTTTCGATCCAAAATCAAAAGCATTTATAATCCTATGGTCAACCACCATTCCAGGGCGGTTTCCAAAAACTGAAAAGACAGGGGACAGTAAATACAATCATCGAATGTATTATGTGACGACCAAAGACTTTAAAAAGTTCAGTAAAACCCGGCTTTTTTTCGATCAAGGGTTTAATGTAATCGACGGGACATTGGCATTTGAGAACGATCGATATCTACTGTTTTTGAAAGATGAAACCCGCCATCCTCCCCAAAAAAACATACGATTGACCCAAAGCAAAAACCTTAAAAGAGGCTATTCGGCAGTATCTTTACCGATCACAGGATCTTATTGGGCAGAGGGGCCAACCGCTATAAAAAATGGAGAATACTGGTGGGTTTATTTTGACCAATACCGTTTGAAAAAAATGGGAGCGATACGCTCAAAAGATCTCGTCCATTGGGAGGACATATCCGATCGGGTTGAATTTCCTGAAGGGACTCGACACGGAAGTGTTTTTAAGGTAAAAAGAACCGTACTGGATCAACTGCAAAAACTGGATTCAGAAAAATGATTTTTTGAAGCCGATCAGTGGCCTAATTTTTGTTTGACAATGGTTGAAATGGTTTTACCCTCTGCTTTTCCCGACATTTCTTTACTGGCCATTCCCATTACTTTACCCATGTCTTTCATACCCTCAGCCCCAGTTTTGGTGATGATTTCATCAATAATTTTTTCAATGGCATCGGCAGACAGTTGTTCGGGTAGGAATTGGGCAATCACCTCCGCTTGAGCCTCCTCAGGAGCAGCAAGGTCAAGGCGGTTTTGTTCCTTAAAAATCGCTGCACTGTCTTTTCTTTGCTTGACCAGCTTTTGGAGCAATTTAATTTCATCTTCCTCAGTAAGATCGGCATCGCCTGCTGTTGCGGTTTTTGCCAATAGCACAGCCGATTTGATGGCTCTAAGCGCATCGAGTTTCAGAGAATCTTTAGCCCGCATTGCGGCTTTGAGTTCGTCGGTAAGCGTATTCAGTATAGACATAATTTTTTAATCTACATTATCGTGTAAAAAAGAGTTGTTGGATCGCAATTGTATCTCATCGTTTTTATCGTTATCGACCGATATTCTGGAATTATTGGGATCGGAAGAAGAAGGTTCCTCGAGCTCTAACCCCATTCTCTTATAAGCAGGCTGTTTTTCAAATTCATCTATTTTGCTTATGCTGTGTTTGAATGCATGATTGAACTTTTTGAGTTGCTCTTTTCTCTTTTCATTTTCTTGAATCGCCGATTCTTTAATGGTCTGGTCAAAAGGAGACTCATCGTTTGGAGAACTCATCTTGTTTTCGGAATCCCAAACGGATTTTTCTTGGGGGGTTTCTTCCGGTTTTTCGAACACTTCAAATTTAAAATCAACGGCTTCAGCTATAGATGGCTCTTCTTTGATTTCGGTATGTTCCTCGGAAAGGGAGTGTGTTATTTTTTCGGGAGTTTCCTCCTTATAATCAGTAATGGGTAAACCAAATTCAAATGTAAATTGGTTTTTTTCTGCATATTCGACTTCTTCGGAGGCCCTCACCTCAAGATCCAAAATTTCATCATCTAAATCATTGATGATGAAATCATCGTTTGATTCGTCGAACGAGGATTCTGCAGGAACTTCCAATTCCAACAAATCGTATATCACATCCATACTTTTGATTTCCTCTGAGCTGATGATCAATTCGTTCTCCCCTTGGATTCCATCGGTATGATCTGCAGGAACCGATTCGGCTACTACAGGAATTGAAAACAATTCCTCATTTGAAATTGTGGACATTTGTTCTTCATTCCCTTCAAGTGAGATAGGGTTTTCCCCCTCGGATTCGGTGTGCATCTCCCGCTGGTCCAGCTCGAAATCGATCGAATCTATTTGATCGGTAGTGCTGAATGGATCTTCCTCCAACTCATCTGCAACTTCCTCAGAGGGAAGGTTCATGTCTTCTTCCTCCAAAAAATGTCTAATGGTATCTCTCTCATCGGATAAGGGTTGGTCTGAAGCTACTGTTTCTTGCAGTGGTTTTAACAGATCGATAGTTTCGTTTGTTTCAAACCCTCTTGAGTCTTGCTCTCCCCCCATGAGATTGTGTTCTAAAGTTTGGTCCTCTTCCAGGGTGTGAATGATTTTTTTGACTTCAGTATTTACAATCTGGTGCTGTTGTTCGGCTCCAAAACAAGTAGCGATGATCGTCACTGAAACGGAATTTCCTAATTTTTCATCTTCACCAATGCCCATAATAATGTTGGCATTGTTTCCGGCTTCTGTTTGAATAAAATCGTTGATTTCACCTATTTCATCTATGGTGATTTCTTCGTTTCCGGAGACAATAAGAAGCAATACATTTTTACAACCGGTAATTTTGTTGTCGTTCAACAAGGGGGAATCCAAGGCATTGATGATTGCCTCTTGCGCCCGATTGGTTCCACTGGCAGCACCCGACCCCATAATGGCAGTACCGCTATCTTTGAGCACTGTTTTGGCGTCTTTTAAATCTATATTCTGGCGGTAATGATGGGTGATTACTTCTGCAATACCACGGGCCGCTTTAGAAAGCACCTCGTCTGCTTTGGAAAAGCCAGCTTTGAAACCCAAATTACCGTACACCTCTCTGAGCTTATTGTTGTTAATCACAATGAGGGCATCGACTGTATTTTTTAGGTTTTCCAAACCTTTTTCAGCTTGTTCGAGTCTCAATTTACCCTCAAACTGAAAGGGCATGGTAACAATCCCTACGGTAAGAATGTCCATTTCTTTGGCCATTTTAGCAATGATAGGGGCGGCACCTGTTCCGGTACCTCCACCCATTCCAGCGGTAATGAACACCATTTTGGTTTGGGTATGAAGAAGATTTTTAATGTCTTCAAAACTTTCTTGGGCGGCCATAGCCCCCACTTCGGGATTGGCACCTGCACCGAGACCCTCGGTCAAAGTGGCTCCCAGTTGTATTTTGATGGGTACTGTACTTTCGTTGAGCGCTTGAGCATCTGTATTGGTTATGACAAAGTCAACACCATTGATCCCTTGTTCAAACATATGATTGATGGCATTACTGCCCCCTCCCCCTACACCAATGACCTTGATGACATTACTTTTGTTTTTGGGAAGATCAAAACTAAAATTATTACTCATTTCAGTATCCATATCAATGTGTTTATGCGTTATCTAAAAATTCTTTAAACTTCTCAACCCAGCGTTCCAAAATCGTTTTTCTGTTGGAAGACAAGGTATTGGATTCGGTGGGCTGGTTTGGCGTATCACCCTCTTGATTTTCGGTCATTTCCTGTTGGGGAGTATCGGGACTTTTAGTATCGATCACCCCTTGATGCTCAAGAGCATTCATCAACAAACCTACAGCCGTAGCCAAAATAGGGCTGGTATTCGATTTTTGGGTGTCTCCGGCCAGGTGTTCACTGGGGTAACCAATACGGGTATCCATCCCTGTGATATATTCTACCAATTGTTTTAAATGTTTGAGCTGGCTTCCCCCACCGGTCAAAACCACGCCGCCAATCAATTTCTTTTTTTGTTCGTCATGTCCATAGTTTTTGATTTCCAAAAACACCTGTTCCATAATTTCAACCACACGAGCATTGATGATTTTGGAGAGGGTTTTTAGAGAAATTTCTTTGGGGTCTCTCCCTCTCAATCCGGGAATGGCAACGATTTCTGAGTCTCGATTTTCTCCTGGCCAAGCAGAGCCAAATTTGACTTTGAGCAGTTCTGCTTGTTTTTCAATAATGGAGCAACCTTCTTTGATGTCGTCAGTAATGACATTTCCTCCAAAAGGAATTACTGCTGTATGTCGAATGATCCCATCTTTAAAAATGGCGAGGTCGGTTGTCCCCCCCCCAATATCAATCAAAGCTACTCCAGCTTCCTTTTCTTCTTGGCTCAAAACAGCCTCTGAGGAGGCCAAGGGCTCTAAGGTGATATTTCCCATGGTCAAACCAGCACTTTTGACACATCTCCCAATATTTTTAATAGAGGAGACCTGTCCAACAACGACGTGGAAATTAGCTTCTAATCTTCCACCGTACATCCCAATAGGTTCCTTGATTTCGGCCTGACCGTCCACTTTGAATTCTTGAGGCAATACGTGAATGATTTCTTCGCCGGGCAACATGACCAATTTGTAAACCTGTTGTATCAGTCGTTCCACATCTTCCTGACAGATGACATCTTGGGGATTGGAACGGGTGATGTAATCGCTGTGCTGCAGACTTCTGATGTGTTGGCCAGCGATACCGACCACAACTTCATTGATTTCCTGACCCGAGACTAATTTGGCTTCTTCCACTGCTTGCTGTATGGACTGAATGGTTTGGGTAATGTTATTGACCACTCCTCTGTGCACGCCAAGACTTTTGGATTTCCCAATACCCAGGATTTCTACTTTACTAAATTCGTTTTTTTCTCCTACCATGGCAACGATCTTAGTGGTTCCTATATCGAGTCCTACAGCAATATTTGAATGTTTCATATAATTGATTTATGATCCAACTACTTGATTTTTAAATTTTAGGTTGATCAGCGCAAATTCTCTGTCCAACTCATGATTTTTGTGATAGGCACAAAAAACCTTCAATTTTGAGAGTTTTTCTTTCATGCGGTTCAATTGACCCAGTTCCACCTCAAACCCATAAGATCTTAATCCTATGAAATAGGAGTTCGAACGGTAATGAATTGAGGCCAGTTCATTTCGTAAAAAAGCATCTTCATTAAAATGATCAATAAGGGATAAAACCTCCTCCTTTTGATCTTCTTTGAGCGTTCCAAAAAACAAAGGAACCTTTGGGGTGTGGTTTTTTGAAATCGGGAAGCGTTTTCCTTCTTGATCCAAAAAATACGGGTCATCACCTTGTATTCTAACAACCGCTTTTTTTTCTTCAATAATGACACCTAAAACACCTTGTTGAAAATGAAATACTTCGGCATTATTCACGAAGGGATTATTTTCTAAAAGGGTTTCAAGCACATTCAAAACTAAACTATCTTTGGTCTTCCACGGAAGCTCTCCTTTGTTTTGTATTAACATTTTATCAACGAGGGAATCGTTTAAAAATCTGGCTCCTTCCGATTCAAATTCAATGGAAATTTTTTCGATCAAACGTTTGCTATTCCTCAAATGAGCGAAAGCAGAGGTCAACAACACCATTAGGAAAACAGCAGCAAAAAAGAGGTATTTTTTCAATTGCATTTAGGCTGTATTTTTTAGTTTTTGAATTTGATTTCCAATGTCTCCAGCTCCCAAAATCAAGATCAAATCTGCTGGAGAATTGACCACAACAGAAGGAAATTCATTTTGGTTTATTTTTCTTTTGTTTTGATTTTTCAATCGGTCCAACAATACCTCGGAGCTTACCCCTGGAATGGGTTCCTCTCTGGCCGGATAAATGTCCATCAAAACAATTTCATCAAAGGGATCCAGCACCTGGGCAAAGGCTTCCATAAAATCTTGAGTTCTTGAAAAAAGATGCGGCTGGAAAACCACCATGTTTTTTTTATTAGGATAAAATTCGGTTACCGTTTCGAATACCGCTTTGATCTCTACGGGGTGATGGGCATAATCGTCGATTACCAATTTGTTTCCCAGAGAAAAAACCTCCATTCTGCGGCGAATCCCCTCGAAAGTACTCAAGGCAGGTAGGGCTTTTTCCAAAGAAAATCCAGCCGAGTCCAAAACAGCCAATGCCCCGATGGCGTTGGATAAATTATGTCTACCTATGGCTTTGAGAAAAATGTCTTTGTGCAGGAACGTAGGAGTCACCAAATCGAAATAATACCCTTGCTCACTGGGACGAATGTTTTTGGCTCCATAACTGGCTTCACCCTCTTCGGAATAGGTAATGCCCTCCAAATCAATTCCCTTGGCAACAACAACTTTCTGAGTGACCAATTTCGAAAATTGGCTGAACGCCTTTTTCATAGTGTCAAAATCGCCATAAACATCTAAATGATCTGCGTCCATAGCTGTAATGCACGCAAAATCTGGAAATAATTGTAAAAACGATCGATCGTATTCATCGGCCTCAACGATAGAATAGGTGTCACCTTTTTGAATGATATTGCTTTGGTATTGATTCATTATTCCCCCCAAAAAGGCCGTAAACTCCACCTTCAAATGAGCAAATAAATGCGTTAAAATAGAGGCTGTAGTGGTTTTACCATGGGTGCCAGCAATGGCGAAAACCGTAGTGTTTTTTGTGATTTGTCCCAAAAGTTGGGCCCTCTTGATTAGGTGATTTCCTTGATTTTTAAAGAAAATGAGTTGAGGATGATTCTCGGGAACCGCAGGCGTAAAAACAATTTGTATGTCCTTTTGGCAATATTCCTCTGGAATCGATTCTACCGAAGAATCAAAAATTACCGAGATTCCCAGCTCTATAAGTTGAGAAGTAATCGGACTGGGGGTTTTATCATAACCCATTACCGAATTTCCTAACTCAAAAAGGTATTGGGCCAATGCCGACATTCCTATGCCTCCAATCCCTAAAAAATAATATTTTTTTCCTTTTAGATTCATTTACAATAGAGCTTCGATAAGGTCAACAATTCTTTGGGTTGCATGGGGCTTTGCTAATTTTTTTAAATTTTCAGCCATTTCCATTTGTGTATTAGGATCGAGCATTTTCAAAAAAACTGTCTCAAAATCACGAGGCAAATTATTTTCGGTAATCAGCATTGCTGCCCCTTTTTCGACCAATGCCTTAGCATTGTGATATTGGTGGTTTTCGGAAACATTTGGCGACGGTATTAATAAGGCGGGTCGGGCGACACAACAGAGTTCAGAGAGTGTTGCGGCTCCCGATCTGGAAATGATGATGTCTGCCGCTGCATACAGCTGTTCCATTTCGGACACAAAGGGCATAATTTTTACCGTATCGGATTGATGAATTTTGTAATGGTCGTAATACAAGGTTCCACATTGCCAAATCAGTTGTAAACCCTTTTTCTCAAAAATATCCAGCGAATCTTCAATCAATTGATTGATTCTTCTGGCTCCCAGACTCCCTCCCAAGACCACCAAAGTAGGCTTGGCAGGAATTTGATTAAAAAACAACTTAGCTTTGGCTCTTTCCATTACTCCCTCGGCTATGGATTTTCGAATGGGATTTCCGGTGAGGATCAATTTGTCTTTTGGGAAAAACCTATCCATACCCTGATAAGCCACTGCAATAGATTTAACGGATTTAGACAAAAGTTTATTGGTGATTCCGGGATATGAATTTTGTTCTTGAATCAGCGTCGGAATGTTGAACAAACTGGCCATAAAGAGTAAGGGTCCGCTTGCAAACCCCCCTGTTCCCACCACTACATTGGGCTTAAACCGAAGGAGTATCGCCATCGATTTCAGTAAACTCCACATCAATTTGAGGGGGAACATTACATTTCTCAGGGACAAAGATCGTTGAAGTCCATCGATCCAAAGCCCCTTTATTTTATAACCCGCCTCGGGAACTTTGTCCATCTCTATTCTCCCCAATGCTCCTACAAACAAAATATCAGCAGCGGGGTGGCGTAGCTTAAATTCGTCTGCCATGGCCAAAGCAGGGAATAAATGCCCACCGGTTCCTCCACCTGATATGATGACCTTATAATGCTTCACTGAGTATGGCTAAAGGGTTTTCATTTTTATTTTGAGATTCTTCCGAATCATTTTTTTCTATTTTTTGTCCCGCACTGACACTGAGAATGATTCCAAACGAAATACAGGTCATCCATGCAGCGGTTCCCCCACTACTGATCAATGGTAAGGTTTGTCCCGTAACAGGAAATACTTGTAGGGCGACTGCCATGTTTACAAAAGCCTGAATGACTATGGGTAATCCCAATCCCAACACCAGAAGTTTTCCATAAATCGTATCAGATTTGTGGGCAATTACAACAATCCTGAACAAAACTATGAGGTATAGTAAAATCAACGCAGTTCCTCCGACCAACCCGAATTCCTCGACTATAATGGCGTAGATAAAATCGGAAGAACTCTGCGGTAAAAAGTTTTTCATCACACTTTTCCCCGCACCCAAGCCCAAAAGTCCACCGGTTGCAATGGCTGTTTTGGCTCTTTCAATCTGGTAATTTCCACCAGAATTTTCTTCGTTATTAAAGTTTTCTATCCTATTGATCCAAGTGTCTATCCTGTTGGGCACCCAATCAGGATATGCCTTAGCTATCGCGACAAAAAGGATGACCATCAACAAACCTGTTCCCAACATTCCTACTAAATATTTGAGAGGATACCCTCCCAAAAAAACCAAAATAAGAACCATAAAGAACAGCAATATTGCAGTGGATAAATTGGCGGGTAAAATCAACAAAACTACAATGAAGACCGGGAGCCAAAGCGGAAGTAGTGAGGATTTTAATCGATATAATTTTGGATTTTCTTTGGACATCAAATGCGCTACATAGGCCAACAGCACAATAGATGCGAGGGTTGAGGTTTGGAAACTCAAACCTATAATGGGTATTCTTATCCAACGGTTGGCATTGGCACCGGCAATGATATTGCCTTGGGAGGCCGTATAAATCAACAGTAAAATAATCAATGGGAGGGCCAGAATAGAAATACCTTTGAAGTATTGATAAGGGGTTTTGTGCAGGGCATACATCAATCCAAAACCAAAAATCAAGACCACAAAATGTTTGAGTAAGTACCCCCATGGAGTTCCTTGACCCACCACATAGGTTAAATTGGAACTGGCACTGAATACTGGTAGAAATGAAAAAATAGAGAGTAATGCTAGAGCGACCCATAGCACCCGATCCCCAAAAAGAATGTTGTTCTTATTATTCATTTACTATATTTAAAGTTCTCTAACCGCTTGTTTGAATTGATTTCCCCTGTCTTCGTAGTTTTTGAAAAGGTCGAAACTGGCACAGGCGGGTGACAACAATACATTATCGTTTTTTTCTGCAATTTTTTTGGCCATCAAGACCGCTTCTTTCATGGATTGAGTTTCCACCATAAGATCGGTTATGGGTTGAAATGCCTCAATGATTTTTTGATTGTCAACACCCAAACAAATAATGGCTTTGACTTTCTCTCTAACTAAGGGATAAAGCATTTCGTAATCGTTTCCCTTATCTACCCCTCCTACAATCCAAACTGTAGGAGCACTCATACTCTCCAAAGCAAAATAGACGGCATTGACGTTGGTTGCTTTTGAGTCGTTGATATAGCTGATGTTTTGAATTTTCAAAACCGGTTCCAATCGGTGGGGAGCGCCTTGAAAATGGAGCAAACTCTCACGAATGGATTCTTTACTAACCTCCAAGAGGCGAGCAACGGTTGAGGCTGCCAACGCATTCAGAAGATTGTGTCTTCCTTGTAGCGAAAATTCCATGGTATTGATCATAGTTTTGTTTTTTTGAGTTTCTATAACGATGTGATCGTTTTCTGTATAGGTAGAATTCATTTTATTATTTTGGAATCCAAATTCGTGAAGGGTCGCATCGGTATTGATGCTTTGAATAGCGGTTTTTAATTTTGGATCTTCTCCATTGAACAGGAGAAAATCCCGATGGGTTTGATTTTTATTAATGTTGAGCTTAGATTTTAAGTACTGCGAAAAATCATAGTTGTATCGGTCTAAATGATCGGGAGTAATATTGGTGATCACCCCAATGTGTGGGGCGAAATTCACAATATCATCCAATTGAAAGCTGCTGATTTCCAGCACGTAAAATTGCCGATCTTTTTGAGCGACTTCTTTCGCAAAACTATTTCCGATATTTCCCGCCAATGCCACATCAAATCCGGCATCCCTCAATATTTGGTAGGTCATCATGGCGGTAGTGGTTTTTCCGTTACTCCCCGTAATCCCGATTAACGTAGCATGGGTGAATTTAGAGGCAAATTCTATTTCGGAGAGAACAGGAATTTTTGAGGCCTTGAGCGATTCAATCAAAGGGCTGTTTGAGGGGATCCCAGGACTTTTCATAATGTATTTTGCATCCTGCATTTTGGCGGGGGTGTGGATTTTTTCTTCCCATTCCACTTCCAAAAAATCGAACAAGGATTTGGTCTGCTGGGGAATGGTTCCCTGATCTGAAATAAAAACCTCAAAACCTTGTTTTTTGGCCAATAATGCTGTTCCGCTTCCGCTTTCTCCAGCGCCCAAAATGACAATTTTTTCTTTCATTACCTTATTTTGAGGGTTACGATCGACAAGACTGCCAAAAGAATTCCTATGATCCAAAATCGGGCAACGATTTTGCTTTCATGAATTCCTAATTTCTGGTAATGGTGGTGCAATGGGGCCATTTTGAAAATCCTTTTTCCGACTCCTGTTTTTTTCCGGCTGTACTTGAAATAGCCCACTTGGAGGATGACCGAAAGATTCTCAATCAAGAAAATTCCACAGAGCAGCGGAATGATGAGCTCCTTCCTCACAATAATAGCAATCACAGCAATGACCCCTCCTATGGTAAGACTCCCTGTATCTCCCATAAATATAGTAGCGGGAAAGGTATTGTACCACAAAAAACCGATCAAAGCTCCTGAGAAAGCGGCGACAAAAATCACCACCTCCCCCACATGGGGAATGTACATGATGTTGAGATAATCTGAAAAAATCAAGTTTCCAGATACCCAAGCAAAAATTCCCAAAGCCAGCACAATAATTGCGGAGGAACCTGCGGCAAGGCCATCAATTCCATCGGTTAAATTGGCTCCATTGGACACCGCTACAATGATGAAAACCACTACAGGAATGAATATAAGCCATGTGAATTTTTTAAGATTGGGGGATATCCATGTCAGTAGGTCTGCATAATCAAATGCATTGTCTTTGAATAAAGGAATGGTGGTAAGCGTAGATTTTTTTTCGGGAGTAAATACTTCCTGTATGCTTTCAGGCTTTTGACTTTCTGAAAATATGATTTCCTCTTTTACGGTCACCCCAGGATGAAAATAGAGCACCGAGCCAACTATAAGTCCCAACGCCAATTGCCCTGCTACTTTGAATTTTCCTTTGAGTCCATCTTTATCCTTTTTAAAAATCTTGATGTAGTCATCGATTAATCCAATAAACCCCATAGAAAGTGTGGTAAATAGGAGCAAAAGAATGTAGATATTGTCCAATTGGGCTAAAAGCAGCACTGGAATCAAAGTCCCCAGTATGATGATGATTCCCCCCATGGTTGGCGTCCCTGTTTTTTCATTTTGACCCGACAATCCCAAATCTCTTACCGACTCACCAATTTGTTTGGCTTTGAGGAATCGAATGATGATTCTTCCATAGATCAATGTAAAAGTTAAAGAGAAGACGATGGCCAATGAGGCTCTGAATGAGAGGAATTGAAACAAGGTAGCTCCAGGAAACCGAAACTCTTGCTCTAAAAATTCAAACAGATTGTATAACATTATCTAGGGTGTTTTTGAAAATATTTCTTTGGCAATTAGGAAATCATCGAAGGGGAGTCTTTCTCCGTTTATTTCTTGATAATTTTCGTGTCCTTTTCCAGCAATCAAAACAACATCACCGGGTTGGGACAATTGATACGCAACGTTGATGGCCTCTTTTCGTTGGGTAACGTTCATGGTTTTTTTAAAATCAACGGGGTCAACTCCTCGATTCATTTGTTGGATGATGGTCTCTGGATCTTCATCGCGGGGATTATCGGAAGTAAAAATCACTTTGGTACTGTATTGGGCTGCTATGGCTCCCATCATCGGTCTTTTTTCTTGATCCCTGTTTCCGCCACAACCCACTACTGTAATCAGACTTTCATTTTGGGTTCTTATTTTATTGATGGTAATCAATACATTTTTGAGTGCATCGGGCGTGTGGGCATAATCCACCACTACCATCACTTTATTGGGGGTTTCAAAGGTTTGGAATCTGCCTGGTACACTTTTTAGCTGACTGATGGATTTCAAACTTTCCCATTCGTCTTGATCCAAAAGTTTTGAAACGGCAAAAACTGACAGAATATTATAGGCATTGAATTCGCCCAGCATTTGGGTCCAAATTTCTTTTTGATTGATTTTTAAGAGCATTCCCTTGAATTGGTTTTCCAGCACTTGAGCAGAAAAGTCTGCATAACGGTGCAAGGCATAGGTATAGTTTTTTGCCTTGCAATTTTGGATCATGATGTTAGCATTTTTGTCGTCGGCATTGACAAGAGCAAAAGCCGTTTTGGGGAGATGATCAAACAATATTTTTTTGGTATCTCGATACTCCTTAAAAGAATTGTGGTAATCGAGGTGGTCGTGAGTGAGGTTGGTAAAAACTGCTCCTTTGAATTCTAAACCTGCAATTCTTTTTTGGTGGATGCCATGAGAGGAAACTTCCATAAAACAATATTCAAGACCCTGATCGACCATCGCTCTAAGGTGTTTATTGAGTGTTAATGGGTCGGGGGTGGTGTGGGTAGCTGTAAATTGTTCTTTGCCATAGCGCACAGCTACGGTAGAAATTAGTCCAGCATTGGGTTTATCGGTATTGAAAAGGTCAAATAATAAGGTAGCTATAGAGGTCTTACCGTTGGTGCCAGTAATTCCAATGAGTTTTATTTGATGGGAGGGATTATCGTAAAAATTGGCCGCTGCCCAGCCCAAGGCTTCTCTGGCATCATTAACGTGTATGTAAACGATACCCGTCTTTAAATTTTCAGGAAGATTTTCGCAGATGACCGATTGCGCCCCGGATGCAATGGCTTGATCGATGAACTGATGACCATCGACTTGAGTTCCTTTGATGGCCACATACAAATCCCCTTGAGTAATGTTTCTTGAGTCGGTTGAAATATGACTAACCCCCATGTCGGTAGAACCTGAAATTCCTTCAAGGGCAACTTTGTACACTATTTCTCTTAACTTTTTCAAGACAACTCTAAGATGATTATTTGATTGTTTTTAAAGTGAACCCCAGCTCTAAGGGATTGATTTTTGACTTTTCCTTTTCCTTTAAGAATGACCTTCAATCCCATGGGTTCCAATATTGACAGGGCTTCCATTGGGGTTAAACCATTTAAATCGGGAATGATCCCTTCTTCACTGGAGATATTTTGTGTTTCGGATGACAATTGATGGACCCAATTCCTTTGAAGTGGAATGATTTTGGGTTGAGCATTATGAATCTTTTTAGCAATTTTTTTGAACACTGGAGCCGCGACAGTCGATCCATAATAGCCCAACTTTTTGTCGGGTCTGTGAATCACAACGATGCAAGAATACTTGGGTTTTTCGGCAGGAAAATAACCTACAAAAGTGGCCGCATATTGTATGGGTTTATCCTTTTGATTGTAATCCAACTGACAAGTGCCTGTCTTTCCAGCAATGGTAAAATCCTTGTCTTTGATATTGTAGGCCGTGCCCCACTCTTTATCGACCACATTGAACATCATATTTTTGACTTTGTCAATGGTGGACTGGGAACATATAGAGGGATTTAAAACAATTTTACCAAAGTTTTGATCGGAGGTCTTCCCAAAGGACTTTATTTTTTCTATAAATCTAGGTTTTACCATTTCTCCGTTGTTGGCAATGGCATTATAAAAGGCGAGTGTTTGCAGTGGGGTCAGAGCTACACCATAGCCATAGGCCATCCAAGGGAGATCTAGACTATCCCAATCTTTTTGGTCGTCTGGATGTGGTATTTTGGGTATTCCCTCCCCCCATATGGGTAAGCCCAAGGGTTTATTGATTCCCATATTATAGAGACGATTGACAAACTTTTCTGGATTTTTTCCGTAATTGTCATTGATGATCTTGACCATGCCGGTATTGGATGATACTTCAAAAACCTTTGCGGCAGTGATGGTTCCATATCCTCCTTTTTTGGAGTCCCTTACTTTAAATCTTTTGAAAAAGGTAAGTTCGCCAATTCCTGTAGGGATGAGTGTATTAACATCTACCACTTTGTCTTCCAAAGCTGCCACCATGGCCATCAGTTTGAAGGTTGATCCCGGTTCATGGGCTTCGCCCACCGCGTAGTTGAGTTTTTCGTAATAAGTGCCAACCTCCGTTCTGCCCAAATTGACAATAGCTTTGACCTTTCCGGACTCGGTTTCCATGACCACCACAGTCCCGTGTTCGGCATTGAATTTCTCCAATTGTTCCAATAAGGCGCTGTGGGCAATGTCTTGAATATTGACATTGATAGTGGTATGCACATCAAATCCCTCTGTTGGCTCTTTTTCGTTGACATCATTGATGGGTTTCCATTGTCCTCCCGCTATCTTTTGTTTGAGTCTTTGCCCCACTTCCCCCTCCAAATATTTGCTGAATGCTCCTTCCAAACCTACACGTCTTAGACCCCCTTCCTTTTGTTCCATGACCCTGCCCACCGTTCTCTCGGCCATTTTGCCTAAAGGATGTTCTCTAACCATTTCGTGTTCTATAATTAAACCTCCTCTATAGGAGGCTAAGCTAAAAAGGGGGAGTTCTTTTATTTTTCTCTGTTGAGAATAGGTCAAATCTTTTGCGATGAGTTGGTATCTGTTTTTATCCAATATGGCCTTATCGAGCCTTGCAGCCAGCTGTGATTGAGGTATTTGTACTATCTCAGACAATCCCTCGATCAAGTCTTTTTTGTGTTTTTGATACAATCTGTTTGAAGGAACAGCGGCATCCCATCTCACTTCATAACGGGCCATAGAGGTTGCCAGAATGCTGCCATCGTCTGCAAAAATATTCCCTCTACTCGGTTGGAGTATGTCGGTTTTAAGCGTTCGTTTGGAGGCTATTTCTCGATATTTATCTCCTTCCGAAAACTGTATGTGTACGAGTTTAACAATTAATAAAAAGGAAAATAACATCAACCCAAAAGCGACTAAATAAGCGCGGTTCATTATGTTTTTATATTTGTTTTCCATCACTAATCTTTAACTACAATTTTAACGGGCGGGGTTTTTGCTGGACCAATGCCTAATGGCCCTAATTCTTTCATAATTTTGGTTTCCATTTTCAAATTCATCAATGCGGTGCGTTGCTCCACAAATTCGCTTTTCAACATTTTGATTTCATCATTGAGGTAGGCGATTTGAAAAATCTTACGATCGGCAGCATGACCACTGGCGATCATGATCAAAGACAAGAAGGATAAAAAGAGAATCACACGCCAATTTTTGAAGGCAACATCGTTGACCAAAAACTCCATTCTCAATATGGACAATAGCTTTTTCATGTTTTTTCTGCGATTCTGAGTTTTCCGCTTCTCGCCCTGCTGTTGTTTTTAACTTCATCTTGCGAAGGCACCATGAGGTTTCCTACTTTTTTTAGGGGTAAATTTTTGTTTCCATAGAGGTCTGATTCTGCTCTCCCTTCAAATTTCCCCTCACGTATGAACCATTTGACCAACCGATCTTCGAGGGAGTGGTAGGATATACAGACCATTCTGCCTCCTTGATTGAGCACTTCTACAGATTGCTCCAAGAAGGATTTTATGACCTCTATTTCAGCATTGACTTCTATTCTAATGGCCTGAAATACTTGGGCTGTAACTTTATTAAATACATGTTTTGGGACAATCGGTGTAAGGAGGTTGATCAGATCCTGTGTGGTTTTTAAAGGCATTTGCTTTCTTTTTTGATCAATGTGATCGACCAATCTATTGGTCATTCGCAATTCTCCGTACTCTTTAAAAATACGCTGCAGCGCTTCTACACTGTATTCATTGACAACTTGATAGGCACTCAATGTGTTTTGGGTATTCATTCTCATATCCAATGGTCCATCCAGTCGTGTAGAAAAACCTCTTTCGCCCGAGTCAAATTGATGAGAAGAAACCCCAAAATCTGCCAAAATACCATCGACAGATGAAACTCCGTAGAACTTCAAATGACTTTTTAGATGGGAGAAATTGCCATAAATCAATTGAAATCTCTCATCGGTAATTTTATTTTGTTGGGCGGCCTCATCCTGATCAAAAGCCAAGAGTCTTCCTTTATCCGACAACTTTTGGAGGATTGCCGCAGCATGACCTCCTCCCCCAAAAGTCACGTCGACATAAAACCCATCGGGATCGATTCTCAGTCCCTCGATGGATTCTTCAAGCATTACGGGTTTATGATATATTGTCTTCATTTTGATCCCCCATTACTTCCTCAGCCAAAGCGGCGAAATCGGTAGTTGCCTCATCTATTGCTTTTTCGTAAAGTCCTTTGTCCCAAATCTCTAAGATGTTTACGACCGATGAAACGACTACTTCTTTGGTAATTTTTGCATGATTCGTCAAATCCTTTGGAATCAATAATCTTCCGGTAGCATCAATCTCTAAGATTTTTACGCCAGCCGTAAATCGACGAATAAAGTCATTGTTCTTTTTGTTAAAACGATTGAGCTTATTGACTTTTTCCATCAAGTTTTCCCATTGGTCCAAAGGATACAATTCCAAACAATTGTTGAAGACCGCTCTTTTGATGACAAAACTTTTGTTGAGATGGTTTGACAATTGCTTTTTCAATGCAGCAGGGAGCATAATGCGCCCTTTAACGTCAGCTTTACATTCGTATGTGCCAATAAAATGCTGCATCTGAGGATGTTTCAATTTCTATCAAATATAAATATATTTTACCACTTTTTACCACAAAATACCACATTGTTAATAAATTTTTCCACTTTTCTCCCACCGCTCCATAAGCCATCAAAAAAATTAAATTAAAATCATCCGAGTGAATTGCATATCTTTGAAATTATTTACGTTAATGATGGTTGATAAAAAAATAATTACTGAGTCCAACTACCGATATATTGAAATAGGAGAAGGGACCCCAGTAGTGATTTTACATGGTTTGATGGGAGGACTGAGTAATTTTGAGGGAGTAATGAATTACTTTCCTAATAAAGGTTACAAAATATTGGTTCCTGAATTGCCCGTATATGAATTACCATTGATTAATTCTACCGTCAAATCGCTTTCGGAATTTGTTGACGGTTTTTTGAATTTTAAAAAACTCGAAGAAGTGGTTCTTTTAGGGAACTCTCTGGGGGGGCATGTTGCTCTTTTGTATGCGAAGTTCCATCCCGAAAAGGTCAAAGGACTTATCATCACGGGCAGTTCTGGACTCTATGAAAATGCTATGGGAGATGGTTATCCCAAAAGAGGGGATTACGAATACATCAAAACCAAGAGCGAAGAAGTATTTTACGACCCAAAAGTAGCTACTAAGGAAATCGTAGACGAAGTATTCGAATCTGTAAACGACAGAAATAAACTATTGCGTACACTGGCCATAGCCAAGAGCGCCATTCGTCATAATATGGCTGAGGATTTACCTCATATGAAAACCACTACGGCTATCATATGGGGGGCACAAGATGGTGTTACTCCTCCTAATGTAGCCGAAGAGTTCAATGCTCTATTGCCCAATTCTGACTTGTATTGGATCGATAAATGTGGGCATGCTCCAATGATGGAACATCCAGATCGATTTAATGAAATTATGCACTCCTGGATGGAGAAGTACAACATTTAAATTTCCCGAATGAACGTTGCCCATGCCGAATTTGTAGTGAGCAACACCAAAGTTGAACACTGTCCAAAAAGCCAGCTCCCTGAATATGCATTTATAGGAAGGTCTAATGTTGGTAAATCCTCATTGATCAATATGTTGTGCAATCGAAAAAGGTTGGCCAAGACTTCTTCTCGGCCGGGTAAAACACAGTTGATCAATCATTTTTTAATCAATAAAAAATGGCATTTGGTGGATCTTCCTGGCTACGGCTACGCTCGCGCTTCCAAAACCCAAAAAAAAACCTTCCAAAAATTCATCATCGATTATTTTAACAAGAGGAAGGAATTGGTTTGCGCCTTTCTTTTGATCGATATTCGTCATGAGCCCCAAGCTGTCGATCTTGATTTTATGCGATGGTTAGGAGAACACTTTATCCCTTTTACAATCGTTTTTACCAAAGCAGACAAAATCAAAGAAAAAGGTGTCGAAAAAAAGGTGTCGGATTATTTAGAGACTCTCCAAGAAGACTGGGAGGAACTTCCTCAGTATTTTATAACCTCTTCCGAAAACCGATTGGGACGTGAAACGCTTTTGAGCTTCATTCAAGAGATTAACGAGAGTATTCCCAAATTCTAATCCTCATTTTTTAGATTGAGTTTTTCGGCAAAATAATCACAAAAGTCCTTCATCGTAGCCGTCATTTTTTCGTCTTGAGTGGCCCGCAAATACGTGTCACTCATGGTCAATAGTGTTTGATGAAAAAACATTTTCATTTGATCAATAGGCATCTCTTTGATCCATAAGTCCATTCTCAGAGTTTCCTGATTTTTTCCATCCCACAAGGCCAATAACATGGCTTGAGCGACCTCATTTTGGACCCCACCGTCTGGAGCCGACCAAATGATTTTTTCTGGAACTTTATTTTCGTCTACCGTAACTTCTATAGTGATCGGACTTGTTTTTTGGGCCATTATCTTCTGGGTTTATAATTGGATTTTGAAAACAGGGTTTGCTCAGGAAGGCTGAGAAGCGTTTGGATTTGAGTTTCTGGATAACGCTCCATATAAGATTTAATGATTTGCCAACCGAGCCAAATCCCGATTCTTCCTGGAGAATCGTTGTCAATTTCTAAATAAAATTTCGAAAAAGGAGCAGGTTCTATAAATCTGTTTGTCAATGTAGGATCTGTACTGAACAACAATTGTCTCTCAACAAAATATTGCCACATATAGATTTCATTTTCCAATGCCCACTGCAATTGCATATCGGTATATCCCATTTTTTGAGCATCGGTTAGTCCGGGTAAAACCCAGTCTTTGAAATAGATTTTTTTTCCGAAATAAATCATTTGCGACAACAGTGATCTGTCTTTGGGAGGAGTAATTTTATACTCAGCAAATTTATCCGCCACATGAGAGCTTAAATACTTGACATCCATTTCCTGTCTTATGTATTGGGGAATTCCCTCGTACAATTCATGTTCGGCTCCCAAATAGGTGTCCAAAGAAATCAACAAAAGGGAGTCCGAATAAATGGTCTTACTTTGATAATCTACATTATTAATTAGACCGATAATTCTTGGGATTGGAGTTTTGGGAAAATAGTATTTTAAATGCTTGAAGAGATATTCCAAATTGTTTTCCAAAGGCTCCATAGAAGGAAATTTTGCTTCCACATTTTCCAACAAAAGCAATTGTAAACTGTCTTTTTGTCTTCTGATCCATACACTGTCGTTGAATCTGTCGGGAAACAAAAAGGGATAATGGGCTTTCAATTGAGGCAAGTCTTCCGTTGGGGACAAATGAAACTTTTTGTCAAACCTTTCTAGGGTCAGCTCTAAGGGCATGGATAGAATTTCAGATTCCTTAGAAGGGGTAGGGTTGCAACTCATTATGACCAAAAAAAGGGGGATAAAATTGAATATTCTTATGGTACAACCGATTATCAATCTCATTTAATTGGATTTATTTTTATTCCAATGTAGTTTTGCACTACAAATGTAAGTGGTCTTACTCTAAAAAAATGAAAACACCCGAAAAAGTAGTCAACCATATCGTAGAGTGGTTAAAAAGCTATCAAAAAAAATCAAAAATGAACGGCTTTGTTGTAGGCGTGTCGGGGGGTATCGATTCTGCGGTTACCTCTACGCTTTGCAGTCTTACGGGTGCAAATGTACTGTGTTTGGAAATGGAAATCCATCAAGATTCTAATCAAGTATCGAGAGCCAATGAGCACATCCAATGGTTGGAAAAAAAGTTTGATAACGTCAGCCATCACAACCTGTCACTCACAGGGGTCTTCGACAGCTTTGTAAAGGGTTTACCTGCTACCGACAAGAAAGAAGAGCAATTATTGAGCCTGGCCAATACTAGAGCTCGATTGAGAATGAGTACTTTATATTACTTTGCTGCATTACACCGCTATTTGGTTGCAGGTACAGGAAATAAGGTGGAAGATTTTGGTGTAGGATTTTATACAAAGTATGGAGATGGAGGGGTTGACTTGAGTCCTATTGCGGATCTATTCAAGTCACAAGTTTATGAAATTGCCGACCACCTTAACATCGTAGAATCCATCCAAAAGGCAGCGCCTACCGACGGCTTGTGGAGTGACAACCGAACCGATGAAGAACAAATGGGAGCCAATTACAACGAACTGGAATGGGCTATGGAAGAATTGAAACGAAACCCTTCCTTGGCAGGGCTTGACCAAAAGCAAATTGAAATTATTAGTATATACAGCGATTTCAACCGTCTGAATCAGCACAAAATGAATCCCATTCCTGTATGTCAAATTCCTAATGCACTTTTAATGTAAACCAGTTAAAAAAAATGATTAACTTTAAATATTAATTAAAAATAATTTCCCCAAATTATGATTAACCTAGTTGTGATCGATCCTCACCCCATAGTGAGATGTGGATTCAAAAATTTCCTATCAGATTTTGATTTTCTAAAGATAGGTCATATTTCAAAAGACCTTAAAGGTGCCAGTGGTTTTATAGAGTCAAATCCTGTTGATGTGGTAATCTCAGAGATGGTATTAGACGACGAAAGTCCAATAGACCTTATCAATAAAGTTAAAAGCATCAACCCCGAAATCAGTGTGATATTTTTTACTGCTCAGGATCAAGAAATATACAGTATTCCTTTGATGAAAGCAGGGGCCAGAGGTTTTCTGTCTAAAAATATTTGTGCTGAAGTCTTGGCCGATGCCGTCAATAAAATCAAATCCTATAAGCTTTACATCACCAATAATTTCAACAATGAATTAAAATTAGATTTGGATATCGAAAAGCCCAGAAATAATTTCGGAAAACTTTCTTCAAGAGAGGTTGAGGTACTTAAATACCTTACCGACGGAAAGCGTAACATTGAAATCGCAGAACGCTTGAAAATCAACCAGAAAACGGTGAATACCTATAAAAATCGAATGATGCACAAGCTCAAAGTAACCAATATGTTTGATTTGTACCTGCAAGCCAAAAATCAAAACTTGGTCTAAAGCACTCTATTCAATTTATTGGAAAGTACTTTTTTTAATTGCTGATAGCTAATGATGTCCTGAAGGGCTTCGTGGTTTTGGTCTTGGTCTTTGGTTTCCATTTTCAGCTCCGCTATTTTTTGATCGATAAGGTAGCGCCTCATGGAGAGAATGGTCTCACTAACCAATTGTTCCACCTCGCTTCCTTTTACTTTGACCATTACATTTCTTTTTCCCCAATCATGCAATTGATATTGTTCTTCTTTCATGATCAGATCGGTAATGATTTGATTTTGAACTATATCGTCTGTCTGCATAATCTTTTCAAGATTCAACTCTCCTTGATCATTTTGATACAATTCGATGAGTTGATAGAAAAGACTTTTAAAATTTTCTTGAGTCAATTCGATTTCGTCTTGTTGGAGGTCTAAAAAGATTTTCTCATAAACTTTGGCCGAAATGGTTTGAACTTCCTGCACCAGCTCCCCATTATCATCGGGTTTTAAAATGATTTCTTCGAAATTTAACTCCTGATTGCCGTAGGCCAGCAAAATCGCTATGATCTGTTTTTCCAACTCAAAAACTCGATTCACTTTGGCTGCAGGATCCGTGATTTTTTTGATCAAGGGACTGGCCTCATTGGGGATTAACGTCTTGGAACCTTTTTGTTTGTTTTTTTGATTGATTTGGGCCAAAGCACTGAACAATGCGTCTTCAGAGATCTGCATGATTTCAGCACAATTCTGAATGTAAATTTCTTGCTTGATTACATCGGGAATCTTTGAAATACTTTCGACGATCTCCCTTATGGTTTCTGCTTTTCTTATGGGATCATTTTTTCCTTCATCCGACAACAAGGAGGCTTTGAATTGAATAAAGTCTTTGGACTGTCCCTCAAGGAAAGCATTGATTTCTTCGGTAGTATTTGACTTCGCGAAACTGTCAGGATCCTCCCCTTCTGGAAAACTACAGACCCGAACATTCATTCCTTGCTCCAATATCAAGTCGATTCCCCTGAGTGATGCCCTGAGTCCAGCAGCATCTCCATCAAACAACACCACAATATTGGAGGTCAATCGGTTGATCATTCGAATTTGATCTACAGTAAGGGCTGTTCCCGAAGAGGAGACCACATTGGTAATCCCAGATTGATGCATTTGAATGACATCGGTATAGCCTTCAACAAGAAAGCAAACATCGTTTTTGGCTATGGTTTGTTTGGATTCATAAATTCCATAAAGCGCTTTGCTTTTATGATAGATTTCGCTCTCTGGAGAATTGAGATATTTAGCCGTTTTGGTATTTTGAGATAAAATTCTACCTCCAAAACCCTGGACTCTTCCCGACATACTCCGGATTGGAAAAATAACCCTGCCTCTAAAACGATCTACTTGTCGATTTTCGTTGACAATTACCAATCCTGTTTTTTCTAAAAACTCCAACTTATAGCCTTCCTTTAGGGCTTGTTTGCTGAATGCATCATAAGACTCCGGAGAATACCCCAATGCGAATTTTTTGAGGGTCTCGTCGGTAAAACCTCTTTCTTTGAAATAGGTTCGTCCAATCGATTTTCCAGCCTCGGTCTCCCATAAGTTTTTTTCGAAATATTCTGCAGCATATTTGGCAACCAAAAACATACTCTCCTTGATGTCTTTCATCTGTTTTTGTTCGAGAGATTCTTCGGTTTCCTCTATTTCAATATTGTATTTTTTGGCCAAATATCTAATGGCCTCAGGGTAGGTAAAGTGTTCGTGTTCCATAAGGAAAGCAATGACATTTCCCCCTTTTCCACTACTGAAATCTTTCCAAATTTGTTTAACCGGAGATACCATGAAACTGGGAGTTCGCTCTTGGGTGAAGGGACTCAGTCCTTTGAAATTGGCACCCGACTTTTTGAGGGTTACGTATTCCCCTATTACCTCTTCCAATCGAGCGGTTTCATATACTTGGTCTATGGTACTTTTAGAGATCAAATCAAGAAAAATATTTGTATAAAAATAAAATTATAAAAGCACGGAACAAAACCCCTCGATTGAATTCTATAATCTAAGGCTTAGATGCTTCGCTCAATGACATAATTGACCATCAATTCAAGGGCATCTCGATAAGAATTTTGGGGGAAAGATTTTAAAAGATCGACGGCCTTGACACGATAGGCTTCCATCTGCTTTTCGGCAAATTCGAGCCCTCCTACCGATTTGATCTTGTGGATGGCCTCGCGTACTCTTTTTTTGTCTTTGTTGTGATTTTTGACCGTGTTGATCAACCAATTTTTATCGGAACGATTCATCACACTGAGGGCATGGATCAGGGGCAGTGTCATTTTCTGTTCTTTGATATCGATACCCGTGGGTTTTCCTATTTTTTGCTCGGAATAGTCAAACAGATCATCTTTGATTTGAAATGCCATACCCAAAAGCGTTCCAAACTCATGCATTTTTTCAACTTGTGCATCATCTGCCTCAACAGATTTGGCGCCCATGGCACAACATGATGCGAGTAGGGTTGCCGTTTTTTGGCGAATGATTTCATAATATATCTCCTCTGTGATGTCGAGATTTCTCGCTTTTTCAATTTGTAAAAGTTCTCCTTGACTCATTTCCTTTACCGCCACCGAAATGATTTTTAATAAGTCAAAATCTTCATTTTCAATGGAAAGTAATAATCCTTTGGAAAGCAAGTAGTCTCCAACCAAAACAGCAATTTTATTTTTCCATAAAGCATTGATGGAAAAGAAACCTCTGCGTTGGTTACTGTCATCTACTACATCATCGTGGACCAATGTTGCGGTATGAATCAATTCAATCACTGCTGCTCCCCTAAATGTTCTTTCGTTTACCTTTCCTTTTCCCAGCATTTTTGCAACCAAGAAAACGAACATGGGTCGCATTTGTTTTCCTTTTCTGTTGACAATAAAATGGGTTATTCTATTGAGAAGTGCTACTTTAGAAGACATGGAGGCAGAAAACTTTTTTTCAAAAAGTTCCATTTCCTCGTAAATAGGTTCCTTAATTTGCTCTACTACTTTCATCGCCTGACAAAGATACCACTATTCAATATTGAAAAACAATCCATGGGCGCTATGACTTATTGGCCAATTGTCCACAGGCCGCATCAATATCCTTGCCTCTTGATCTGCGGACGGTTACCGTGATCCTTTGAGCCTCCAATGCGGTTTCATATGCCTCAATTGCCTCCTTATTGGCTTGTAAGAAATGATCGTCACCGATGGGATTGTATTCTATGATATTAACTTTACAAGGGGTGATTTTACAAAAATCAACCAATGCATCGATGTCTTCTTTTTGATCGTTGATTCCTTTCCAAACGATATATTCGTAGGTAACGGGTCGTGAGGTCTTCACGTACCAGTATTGAATGGCTTCTGAAAGTTCTTTCAAGGGAAATTTTTCTGCAAAAGGCATTATTTGTTCTCTGAGGGGTTGTCGGGCACTGTGAAGGGAAACCGCCAATCCGAAACGAACTTGATCGTCGGCCATCTTCTTTATCATTTTGGGAATTCCTGAAGTTGAAACCGTAATTCGGGAGGGGGACATCCCCAAGCCATCCGATTCTGTTATTTTGTCAATGGCCTGAATCAAATTTTTATAATTCATCAGGGGCTCTCCCATGCCCATAAAGACAATATTGGATAAAGGTCGATCGAAATACAATCGGCTTTGTTGGTCCATGGCAACTATCTGATCGTAGATTTCATCGGCATTGAGGTTTCGCATTCTTTTGATCTTGGCAGTAGCACAAAATTTGCAATCCAGGCTGCATCCCACTTGAGAAGAAACACATGCCGTAGTTCTCGTAGCAGTAGGAATAAGTACCGATTCAACGACCAAATCATCGTACAATTTGATTGCATTTTTGATCGTACCATCATTGCTTTTTTGCTGCTGATCTAGGTTGATATGATTGATCACAAAATGCTGCTCCAAAAGGGAGCGAGAAGCTTTTGAAAGGTTGGTCATTCCCTCAAAATCGTGTATTCCTTTTTGCCACAACCATTGATATACTTGGTTGCCCCGAAAAGGTTTATCTTCATTTTCTTTGAAAAATTGCCTAAGGTCTTCTAATGAAAGTGCACGAATGTCCTTTTTGCTTATGGTTTTCATCTGCGCCTTAGATCAAATATCTTATCGGTGCGCAAGCAATCGAAACTATATGATGAGCATGGCATCGCCATAAGAATAAAAATTGTATTTCTTCTTGATGGCTTCTTTATACGCCTCTTTGATGAACTCTACATCGGCAAAAGCAGATACCATCATCAACAAAGTAGACTTTGGCGTGTGAAAGTTAGTAATCATACAATTGGCAATGGAAAAATCGTAAGGAGGAAATATGAATTTATGTGTCCAACCTTCATAAGGATTTAATGTTCCCATTGAAGATACAGAAGATTCTAATCCCCTCATCACCGTAGTTCCAACAGCACAAATTTTACGGTTGTTCTTCAGGGCATTGTTGACCGTTTCAGTGGCGTCTTGGGTAATGATCAATTCCTCAGAGTCCATTTTGTGTTTGGAGAGATCTTCCACCTCCACGGGGCTAAAAGTACCCAATCCTACGTGCAGAGTCAATTCGGCCAAATCGATACCCTTGATTTGAAGTTTTTTGATCAAGTGTTTTGAAAAATGCAACCCTGCTGTAGGAGCAGCAACAGCGCCTTCATGTTTGGCATAAATGGTTTGATATCTTTCCTCGTCCTCAGCTTCAATAGGACGGTTGATGTATTTGGGAAGAGGGGTCTGACCTAATTCTTTCAGCTTGGATCTGAACTCACTGTACGAACCGTCAAAAAGAAACCGAAGCGTTCTTCCTCTAGAGGTGGTATTGTCGATTACCTCGGCAACCAAGCTATCGTCATTTCCGAAATAAAGTTTATTTCCAATTCTAATTTTTCGAGCAGGATCGACCAATACGTCCCATAAACGTTGTTCCTCATTCAATTCTCTCAGTAAAAAAACTTCGATTCTAGCTCCAGTTTTTTCTTTGTTACCAAATAGTCTGGCAGGAAAAACTTTGGTATTGTTCAATACCATGACATCCCCTTCATCAAAAAAATCGATCACGTCCTTAAAGGTATGGTGACTGATGGTGCGATCGGCACGGTTGAGAACCATCAAGCGGGATTCATCCCTTCCCGCTGAAGGTCTTTGAGCTAATAACATATTGGGGAGGTCAAAACTAAAATCTGACAATTTCATAAGTATCTTTTTTGGAGCTGCAAATATAGGTTCTTAAGGGGGGGGTTGTCAAGTAAATGAGAATAAAATAGTCAGATCTTTTGATCAAAGTCTATTTTTTTAAGATCCTCCCAGAAACCAGGATAGGACTTTGAAACCACTCCCGCGTCGTTAATTGAAATGGGAACTTTCAAACCAAGTGGGGCAAACGCCATTGCCATTCTATGATCGTTGTAAGTTTCAATGGAAATGTCTTTTTTGATGAAGCCCGTATTCTTCAGCTCAAGGGTATCGTCGGTGATATCGACTGTTGCTCCCAGTTTTTCCATCTCGACTTTCAAAGCGTTTAATCGATCCGTTTCCTTTATTTTGAGGGTATGAAGGCCTGTAAGTTTACAATCTACATGGAGTCCCAAACAAGTAACGGCTATGGTTTGTGCTAAGTCTGGGGTGTTTCTCAAATCAATGGAAATGTGATTGGGTAGAGAATAGTTTACCCTTTTGGAAAGTTTTATTTTGCCCGCATCAAAAACAGTCTTAACTCCAAATTTTTGATAAATCTCAGTAAGTGCAGCATCTCCTTGTCTGCTCTCTTCGAAATAGCTGTCCAAAATTATTTCACTTTCTCGAGCCAAAGCCACGATTGAGTAAAAGTAAGAGGCAGAACTCCAGTCCGACTCCACTGTCCAAGTTTTGGCGTCTATAATTGAAGAAGGTTGGATGGAAATTTGACGCCCATCGAATGCCGTTTCAAAACCCAATTGATTCATTATTGTAAGCGTCATCTGAATGTAGGGAACCGAAGTGGTCTCCCCCACCAAATCAATGACCAATCCGTTCTCCAAGGATGGAGCGATCAACATCAGTGCAGAGATATACTGACTGCTAATATTGGCGGGAAGGCTTACCTTATTTTTTGTGATTTTTTTTCCTTTGATGACAAGAGGAGGAAAACCATATTCTTTTGGGTAAGTAATCTCTGCTCCAAGAGAATTCAATGCTTCCACCAATAGTTTTATGGGGCGCTCTTGCATTCTTTTGGATCCGGTTAAAATGACTTCTCGGTCTGACTGGGTTGCAAAAAAGGCAGTCAGAAATCGCATGGCAGTCCCTGCGTGATGAATGTCTATGGTATCCCCTTTACTTTTTAACCCCTTTTGAGTAACATTAGAATCATCAGAGTTGGATAGATTCAGAATTTTAATCTGAGGATATAAAGCTTGAAGAATTAACAATCGGTTGGATTCACTTTTTGAACCTGTAACGGTAATTTCGCCACGCGCTATTTGGGTGGGATGATTTAACTTCAGCTGCATAGCGTAAGATTATTTCAATTTTGGATTGTTTTGGTGTCTTTGGCGATCTCTTTCCGACTTAATTTTCATTTTATGATCAAAAGCTTGCTGCAGATCAACACCTGTTTGATTGGCCAAACACAAAACAACAAAAATAACATCAGCCAGTTCTTCTCCCAAGTCTTTAGTTTTGTCACTTTCTTTTTCACTTTGTTCACCGTATCTTCTGGCAATGATTCGTGCCACTTCCCCAACCTCTTCGGTGAGTTGAGCCATATTGGTCAATTCATCGAAATATCGGACTCCGTGTTCCTTAATCCAACGATCGACAATTTCCTGAGCTTTTTTTAGTTCCATTTGATGGCGAATTTAAAACTTTACTTTTGGGGATGAAAGTTTAAGTTTAAAAATCATAGCATAGCTCTTATTTCCTTCAGGTTTTTTACAACTGGACAATAATCATGAAGAGGTTCATTATGAGAATTGAAATGAATGGCTTGCATTCCAACACCTAAAGCTCCCAAAATATCTGCCTCGAGACTGTCACCAATCATTAAGGATTTGTGCGCTTCCGAATTGGACTGTTCCATAGCATATTCAAAAATGAATGGATGCGGTTTTTTATAACCCACCTTTTCAGCAGTAAAAATATTCCTAAAATAGGAGGACAAACCTGAGTTTTTGATTTTATGGTGTTGAACGAGTTCAAAACCATTGGTGAGCACATGAAGGTTATATTGGTTTTGAAGTTCTTGCAAAAGTGAGATCGCCCCCTCAAACAAATTTGAGAATGTTGAAAGATGTAAAAGGTATTGATCGGATATCGAATCAATGTTTTGAGGATCAAAAGCATAGTCGATGGCTTGAAAAGATTGAATCAACCTTTGGTGCCTCAATTCTTTCTGGGAAATTTTGTTTTCCCTGTAAAGCTTCCAATAGTGATGATTTATTCCATCGTAAACCCGGAGGAAATCTTCGAGCTGAAGGTCAATATTGAGTTCCATAAAAATCTTCTCAAATGTCAGCGCAGAATTTTTTTCAAAATCCCACAAGGTATGGTCTAAATCGAAAAACACATCAGTAATCCTGTTTTTATCGAGCATGATAACGGAGGTAATTAATGAATTGATCCCGCCAATTATTTCTTATTTCTGGATCGTTGAGAATAGCATTGGAAAAAGAAACCCCTTGATAAGCGGATCGAGTAGGAAGATTTTCATAGAGTTGCTCCAATTTTTCAAATGCCTTTCTACCGGAAAACTTTCTCAATCCAGCTTCATCGGCTACAACGGGATAAAGTTTAAGAGAAGTTTGGAGGTCGTTATTCAAATCGTAAAAATAAAAGGGTACGGCAGTTGAGGCTCGGTAACCCAACTCATTTACATACCCCATACTGTAGTCTTCATGAATTTCGTGTTCCAACAAATGGGTGTAGCCAGAAGAGGCATTCAAAAGACCATAATTGAATCTAACAGCTTCAATTTTTTTTATGATTAATTTTTTCAAATGATCGGATTCAGTATAAAAAGTTTTAGATTCTTGTTGTGCAGCATAGGAAACCAAAAGGGATACGGCATTGGAGTCTGCAATATGTTTGATAAGATTTCTAAAGCCGTGATTGTATATGGATATGCCTCTATCGAAAAAAGTGTTTTTTGCGAAAAGAAAAAAATAGATGGAATCATTTCCAAATTCTTTAAAAAGGGCATCCAACTCTTCGAAGTTGTCATTAGGATCTTTTCGCAAGCCTAAAAGAACCAAATATTGTTCTATGAAGGAGAAAAAATCAAGTCGCCAAAGGGCGTTTATACTGTCGTTCAGCATAAGTAATATTGATTTATTCAAATATAGGTAAGGGTTGACCACCGAAATAACCGCTTGGAATTTTGGCTTTTCCCATGAAATATGGGGTAGATCGGGAAAGAGTTCATGCAATTTATCTTTCAATCGTACTGCCCATAAATCGATGAGGGGCAGTTCTAAGAAATTGTTTTTTGAGGCCAAACTCTGATAGGGTAAAAAAGCACCGTGTTCACCTTTTATATGAGGAAGATACTCTTCATACCTGCTGATCAAGTAGAAAGATGCGGCGAATATATCGTAGGGCATTTTGGAGGACTTTGCGACCTTAAAAAAGGCAGGGATTCCAGACCAATTAGAAACTTCAATGGGAATTTCCTGAATTCCTTGTTGAAAAAGCAATTCATGCGATGCAATGAAAAACTCATTCCCCAAGGCTTGATGAGTATAGCTTAATTTTGGTCCTGAGTGTGAAACAAATTTTTCTATACTAGAGGTAAAATCTAGAGGGAGTTCTAAAATTCTTATGAAAACTTGCCTAAAAATGTACGTTAATCGGGGAGTTATCTTGTGAGAATAAACCAGTAGCATTCAGATTAAGTTTTCATCTTTAAAGCTAAAATAACGCTTTTCGGAGACAATCAGATGATCTAAAATTATAATATCAAAAGTATGGGCGGCCTTAATGAACTTCTGAGTGATTTTTATATCTTGACCGCTGGGAGTTAAATTTCCTGAAGGGTGATTATGGGCCAAAATCAAAGAGGTGGCACCGAGCTCTATGGCATATTTTAGACCCAACCGAATGTCTACTACAGTTTGATTGATCCCCCCTTTGCTGAGGCATTTTTTTTCCAATAAGCGATGGGATTGGTTCAAATACAAAATCCAAAACTCCTCATGATCCAGCGGACAAAGAAAGGGCATCAGAATTTTGAATACCAAAGCGCTGGAAGTAAGTTCCTTTTTTTGTTCATAAGGAAGAAGTTGTAGGCGTTTCGAAATTTCAAGTACCGCTTTTATTTTTATGGCTTTTACCATTCCGACTCCCTTAAATTTTGTAAGGTTCTGAAGCGAAATATGCTGCAGGTCCATCAATCCGTTTTTTTGATGATGTAATACCCGTTTCATTAAACCTACGGCACTTTCTCCTGGACTGCCACTGCCAATAATAATAGCAAGTAATTCAGCTACAGAAAGAGATTCAGATCCTTTTTCTTTTAATTTTTCTCTTGGACGGTCATCGGGATGCCATTGCTTGATGGTTAGCTTTTGGGACACATTGGACATAGATCTGGGTTGATAACCTAAAGATAATCATTCTTCAGTAATTTCAGAAACCAGATAGTTTTTCTTTGAGTTCCTCCCAATTTAAACCTCCATAATTTCCAGAACTCATCATTAATAAGACTGTCTTATCGTAATCTTGATTCAAAAGAAACTGTTTTAGGTCCAAGGGGTGGGTAAAAACAGTGAGATCGGTTCGACCAAACGCCTCGGTTATTTCTTGTGTACTGATCGGAGCTCTGTTTTTTATTTTTAATGCCTCAGGGTCATAAAATACGATCGCTTGGTCAGCATACTCCAAACTATTTTGATAATGGACCAAAAAAGAGGGATCCAGACTACTGTAGGTGTGCAATTCTAAACATGCAACCAATTTTGACTCCTTAAACTGTTCTTTCACGGCTTGGGTGGTGGCCCTAACTTTGCTGGGGGCATGGGCAAAATCCTTAAAAAGACAACTTGACTTTCCCGTAACCAATCTTTCAAGACGTTTTGAAGCTCCCCTAAAACTCCCTATAGCTTGGTAAAAATCGTCTTCATCAATTCCGATCAACTGACAAATCCACTTAGCTCCCGAAAGATTGGAAAGATTGTGTTTTCCAAAAACGCCTAATGGAATGGCTCCTTCATCGGTCTCCAGATAGGTAGTGCCTGAGGAAACGGTGAATTCTAATGTACTGTAAGGTTCTTTCCTAATGGTGTTTTGGGAGGCCAATACCATCTCACGCAATAGCTCATCCTGCTCATTGAAAACCAAGACTCCGCCGGGTGTTATGGAATCTATAAATATCTGAAACTGAACATTGTAATCTGAAGCTGTTTTGAAAACATTTACGTGATCCCAAGCAATCCCGCTAATCAAAGCTATTTGAGGTTTATAATGGTGGAACTTAGGTTTTGAATCTATAGGAGAGGAAAGGTATTCGTCGCCTTCGAGTAGTATGAATTCGTTGTCCTGAGACAAAAAAACCGAGTTTTCATACCCTTCCAATTGTGCACCGATCATATAGTCCACCGATTTTTGATGATAGTTCAATACATGAAGAACCATTGCCGAAATAGTCGTTTTGCCATGACTTCCTGCAACAACCACTCGGGTTTTATTTCGAGCATAGTGAGCAATAAACTCTGGATAGGAAAAAAGGGGTAAACCCATTTTTTGAACAGCCAAAAGTTCGGGATTGTCCTTTTTGGCGTGCATTCCTAAAATTACTGCGTCTAAATTGGTGTTAATTTTCTCCGGAAACCAACCCAATTGATCTGGACATATTCCAGCCTTTTGCAATTGGGTGAGCGAGGGATCAAAAATTGAATCATCACTACCACTAATCTCGTGCCCATTGTTTTTGAGGGCGATGGCCAAACTGTGCATGGCACTTCCTCCGATGGCAATAAAATGATATTTACTCAAATTTCATTGTTTTTAATAATTCTTCACCTTCCTTAAAAGCGGGATTAGTCTCAAGAGCTTTTCGAATGGACCGTTGAGCTTCTTCTAATCTATCGTTGTAAAAATAAATTTTTGAACGATAATAATAGGCCCATTCTAAAGGGTAATTGTCTAAAAAGTCAAAAGTATTTATATAGTGATCTAATAGAACTCCAGCGGTTTCAGCTTCAATATTGTATTCGGCAGCGGAACGTCCCAAAACAAAAAACATATCTCTATTTAATTTTGAAATCCATTTTCTAGGATCACTAAATTGATTTTTAAGGTAACTGAACCCCTCCATATATTTGGATTTGGCCGCTACATAATCATTCTTCACGTCAAAAAGATGGGCTTGCATCATCATCCCTTCAAAAGGGTCTATGGCCATTAACTCATTGATTTTTTTCTCGGCATAAAGGATACTACCCCCCAAGAATGTTGGTATTCCGGCATAGAGCTGAATCAATAAATTGAGAAAAATCACTCTTTTGGGTTCTAACTCGTGCGCTTTTTTTACATATTTTATGGCTTTAACCGCATAAGGAATAGAAAAAAATTGAGATACTTCTAATGATTTTCTGGCAGCGGCTACTCCAATTTTAAAATGATTTTCAGCAGTAGGTGAACTTAAAAGAAGCCTTTCATAATAGGCTATTGCAGTGTCCCAATCTTTGTAGTAATACGACAATTCGGCTATAGATTTGAGGGTGTTTTTCGGGTCCTTCTTTTCCTGATTTTTGAGAAATGTCAACTCTTGGTTGTAGCGAGAATCGAGTTCATAGTTATGAGTTGTTAAAGGAGTCTTTATTTGAGAGTGAATGCATAATGGAAAAATAAATAAAACAGTCGCCCACCTTAATCTAAACATGAGGAACATTTAACATTTTCCATATCAAATCTTTCAAAGGAACTAAGCCAGATCGATCTACTGCCGAAATCATACAATGCGGAATTTTTCGGAAATTTTTTTTCATTTCCTCGGCGTATTCTGCTCTTAGCTCATCGTCTAATAAATCACACTTGGAGAGGGCTACGATATAGTCTTTATCCATCAATTCGGGATTGTATGTTTTCAATTCATTCATCAAAATATCAAAGGCCTTCTTTACATCTTTGGTATCGGCGGGAATCAGAAAAAGCAAAACAGAATTGCGTTCGATATGACGTAAAAAATAATGACCTAATCCTTTCCCGTCGGCTGCCCCTTCAATAATACCAGGAATATCGGCCATAACAAAAGACTGAAAATCACGATAAGGGACAATTCCCAAATTGGGTTTTAGGGTCGTAAACTCATAATCGGCAATTTTGGGTTTGGCAGCAGTCAACGATGCTAAAAGAGTAGATTTACCGGCGTTGGGAAAACCGACCAAACCAACATCTGCCAATACTTTCAGTTCCAAGGTAATCTGAAGTTCTTGTCCCGAAATTCCGGGTTGTGCATATCTGGGAGTCTGATTGGTAGAGGATTTAAAATTCCAATTTCCCAAACCTCCTTTTCCGCCTTCCAACAGCACAAATTCTTGATTGGGCTCGACAATTTCGAAAAGCACACTTTGGTTTTCGGAATTTTTGACCACTGTTCCTAAAGGGACTTCAATGTGAACGTCCTGTCCTTGCGCGCCACTGCTTCTGTTTTTACTGCCGTCTCCACCATGACCTGCGGCATAATGTCGGGTAAACTTGAATGGATAGAGCGTCCATAAATTGGGATTGGCACGGACAATGATATGCCCCCCCCTTCCACCATCTCCACCGTCGGGTCCGCCTTTGGCAATGTACTTCTCACGATGCAAGTGAACGGAACCTTTTCCTCCGTTTCCTGACTTGAGATTGAGTTTTACGTAATCAACAAAATTTGCTTCTGTCATCTAATTAGTGTAAACCGTCGATCAAAGTATTCAATCTTTTGGTAATTTGATCTATATCGCCTATCCCATCGACACTGTAGAATTTCCCTTGAGCCGAATAAAATTTTCTTAGAGGGGCGGTTTTGTTGTTGTATTCCTCGAATCGGTTTCTGATTTTTTCTTCATCTTGATCATCTACTCTCCCGCTGGTTTTGCCTCTGTTAATCAAACGTTCTACCAAAACATCATCATCGGCTTCTAATGCAACCGTAGCAGTAATTTGCATAGATTTTTCACTCAAAAACCCATCGAGTGCTTCGGCTTGCTTGGCTGTTCTGGGGAAACCATCAAATATAAATCCTTTGGCCTCGGGATTGTTTTCAACGGCATCTTTTAGCATATCGATAGTTACTTGATCGGGAACCAAATCCCCCTTTTCCATAAAGGACTGTGCCAATCGACCTAAATCTGTCTTGTTCGAAATATGATGCCTGAACAAATCTCCTGTAGAAATGTGAAACAATTGATATTTAGATTTTAAAAATTCGGCTTGCGTTCCTTTTCCGGCCCCTGGTTTCCCAAAGAGTACTATATTGATCATCTTATAATATTTGTAACAAAGATATCCAAATTGTCTTGTTATTTTCCAAGCCAGAAAGTTATGCGTATTTTTGTAAAAACTTCTTTATGAATTTTTTTTCAACTTCAAAAACCTTAGGCATACTTGGAGGAGGGCAATTGGGCAAAATGTTGCTCTATACCACCCGAAAATGGGACATCAAAACCAAGGTATTGGATCCCAGCAAAAATGCACCTGCAAGATTGGCCTGTGACGATTTTGTCCAAGGAGACATAACCGATTTTCAAACGGTTTATGATTTTGGGAAAAACGTAGATGTATTGACCATCGAAATTGAAAAGGTTAATGTAGAGGCATTGGAAAAACTCGAAAAAGAGGGGGTTAAAGTTTATCCTCAACCTCATGTCCTTAAAACCATTCAGAACAAATGTTTGCAAAAAAGATTTTATAAAACACACAATATACCTACAGCTCCTTTCGAAGAATTTGAAAACTTAGACCAATTGAAAGAGTCTATTTTTAAAGGAGGATTGTCCTTTCCTTTTGTATGGAAATCTGCTGAAATGGGATACGATGGGTATGGAGTATCAATTGTTTATTCCAACAAAGAGGTTGAAGAACTGAAATCAGGACCTTGTTTGGTTGAAGAATGTATTCCATTCGAGCAAGAGCTGTCGGTCATTGTTTGTCGACGTCCTCAGGGGGAAACCGTTCACTACCCAGTAGTAGAGTCGGAGTTTCACCCCACTGCACATCAAGTTGAATATGTTTTATGCCCTGCGAGGATATCGGACCAATCGGCTAAAAAAGCCATAGCCGTAGCCTTGAAAACAGCAGAGGCTTATGGACAAATTGGTCTTTTGGCGGTTGAATTGTTCCTCACTCCTGAGGGGGATGTCTTGGTCAATGAAGTGGCGCCCCGTCCACACAATAGCGGTCATTTCAGTATAGAGGCCTCCTACACTTGTCAGTTTGAACAACACATCCGAGCGGTATTGGATTTACCTTTAGGAAAAACAGAAAGTAAAGCATCGGCTGTGATGGTCAATTTGGTAGGAAAAGAAGGATATAACGGAGCCGTGATTTACAAAAATATCGACCAAGTATTGGCTATTGAAGGAGTGATTCCTCATATTTATGGAAAAAAAGAAACACGTCCTTTCAGAAAAATGGGACACGTCACCATCATACACCCCAAAATCGATACGGCCAGAAAAATGGCCCAACAAGTAAAAGAAACCTTATCAGTAATCAGCAAATAATATGGCTAAAGTTGGAATTATCATGGGCAGCGAATCGGACTTACCGATCATGCAAGAAGCGATAGATATGCTTCGAGATTTTGAAATTGAAACGGAGGTAGACATTGTCTCAGCCCACCGAACCCCTGAAAAAATGATGAATTATGGAACCCAAGCCCACCAAAGAGGTCTCAAAGTGATCATAGCGGGAGCAGGAGGCGCAGCTCATTTGCCGGGCATGATTGCCGCCCTAACCCCATTACCCGTTATTGGTGTGCCTGTAAAATCGAATAATTCCATCGATGGTTGGGATTCTATTTTGTCCATACTTCAAATGCCAGGGGGGGTTCCCGTGGCCACTGTTGCTCTCAACGGAGCTAAAAATGCTGGGATTTTAGCCGCTCAAATCTTGGGTATCTCAGATCCGTCGGTTTTGGAAAAAATGGTCCAATACAAAGAGGGACTCAAAACCAAAGTCGTCGATAGTAGTAAAAAACTTAATCCCTAAAATATTGGAAAACCCTCTATTATACCCTTTTGACACTCCCCATCAGTCTATCCCTTTCCGTAAAATAAAACCGGGGCATTTTATTCCTGCTATAGAGGAAAACATCAAAGGGGCATTAAAGGCAATTGATGAGGTAGTCCAACAAGCTGCCCCGCCCAATTTTGAAAACACAATCGAAGCGTTGCAAAATGTGGGCGAGCTATTGGAGCGAAACAGCAGTATTTTATTTAACCTCAACAGTGCTGAAACTTCGGATGAGATACAAAAAGTCACCCAACAAGCATCACCCTTACTCACCCAATTTCAAAATGATGTAAGACTCAATCAGGGTTTATTTGAACGCATCAAAACGGTTTACGATAAAAGAGGGGAAGAAAATCTTTCTGTGGAGCAATTGACCCTTTTAGAAAAAGAATACAAAGGGTTTGCCAGAAATGGAGCACTATTGACAGATCATAAAAAAGACCTTTTACGTGAAATCGACACCGAAAAAGCCAAACTCAGCCTCACATTTGGTGAAAATGTATTGGCCGATACCCAAGCTTTTGCACTTCATATTACCGATGAAAAGGAACTGAGCGGTTTACCAGATCAGGTAAAGGAAATGGCTGCGGAAATGGCCCAGTCAAAAAATAAAGAAGGATGGGTTTTTACCTTGGATTACCCGAGCTATGTTCCTTTCATGACCTACGCCGAAAATAGAGAATTAAGAAAAGAAATGAGTTTGGCCTTTGGCCGACGTGGATTCCAATCCAACGACAACAACAACACCGCCATCCTACTGAGACTGGTAGAGCTCAGAAAAAAAAGAGCGGAACTTTTGGGTTATGAATCTCATGCCGCTTTTATCTTGGAAGAACGAATGGCAACCTCAGAAAAAAACGTGAAGGGATTTTTAGAAGATTTGTATCAAAAGGCCTATCCAGCTGCTGCAATAGAATGGGAAGCCATGGAAACTTTTGCGGCACAAAATTTAGGATTAAAGCAATTGGATAAATGGGACACCGCCTTCGTCTCCGAAAAACTCAAACAAGCAGAACTTAAACTCGACGAACAAAAACTAAAACCTTTTTTCCCTTTGGAGAAAGTAACGGCAGGAGTCTTTGAAATAGCCGGTAAATTATTTGGACTGCGGTTTAAAAAAAACGATGCGTTAGAAGGGTATCACCCTGAGGTAGACGTTTATGAAGTGTACCATCGGGAAGGGCATTTTTATGCACTATTATATACCGACTTTTTTCCCCGTCCTGGAAAGAGAAATGGTGCATGGATGACCTCTTACCGCGGTCAGAAAGAAGGGCAAAGGCCCCACATTTCTATGGTCTGTAATTTTTCAAAACCTACCGCCAGCACCCCTTCTTTATTGACTTTTCAGGAAGTGACTACTTTGTTTCATGAATTTGGTCATGCGCTACACGGTATATTGGCCAACACCACCTATGGAGGATTGAGTGGCACCAATGTTTTTTGGGATTTTGTAGAACTACCCAGCCAGATTATGGAAAATTGGTGTTATGAAAAAGAAGCTCTCGAACTTTTTGCAAAACACTACAAAACCGATGAAGTGATTCCAATGGAATACATCGATAAAATTAAAAAAGTAGCTCATTTTCAGCAGGGATTACAAACCCTAAGACAATTGGGTTTTGCCTTTTTAGACATGTCTTATCATGGAAAAGAAGCTACAGAGATCAAGGACATCAAGACCCACGAAAGTGCTATTTTGGATCGGGTACAATTTTTGAAAGACAATCCCGAAAGTTGTTCCAGCACCGCTTTCTCCCATATTTTTCAAGGCGGGTATTCGGCAGGATATTACAGTTACAAATGGGCTGAAGTCTTGGACGCCGATGCTTTTGAGTTGTTTTTAGAAAAAGGCATATTTGATCCACAAACTTCTAAATCTTTTGAAGACAATATTCTCTCCAAAGGAGGGACCGAACACCCTATGGTGCTGTATAAAAGATTTAGAGGAAAAGCACCCGATCCTAAAGCTTTGCTCAAAAGAGCGGGATTGGTGAAATAGGCTACTCCGATTCCCAATTGATAAAACCGCCTTCCAAATCATAGATCTTTTGAAAACCAAAAGAAACCATTACTTGTGCAGCATAGTGGCTTCTTTTTCCCGATCGACAATAGACCAACAGTGTGTCCGACTTTGAGAGTTTTTCAATTTCAGTAACAAATCCCTCTGATTTCACATTGATGTTGAACGCTCCTTGGATATGACCTTCGTCGTATTCTTCAGGTGTTCTGACGTCAATAATGGTAAACCCTTGCTCAACTAAGGATTGATACGCTGCCTTTTCCAAAACCTCAACCTTGGGCGTCTGAACTATAAAAAAAAGAAATAGTATGAGGATTTTCATATTATAAAAATATTATTCTTAAAATTAACCATAAAATTGGAATTCCCTCCACCCAAAAACTACTAAAATATTTTGTTTGATCCTCGTTAGCCTTTATAACAAGTATCATCAGTAAAAGTGCAATGAATATCGCAGATGCAACATGATTAGAGGGAGAAAAGTAAACTTCTATAAACACAAACAGTAACAATAGAACACCCCCAAAAATTTGGGTATTTTTGATGCCCCATTTTTGAGGCCAAGTGGACAATTTTGGATCGTCTAATTTTAAATCTCTGATTTCGAAAGGCAGGGTTGCAACCAATACAAAAAGATAGCGTTGAAAACCATAAACCATAGTCGTATTGGACAGGTGCTCACTTTCCGTAGAAAGGGGTAAAAAAACAGAAATCAACACCCAGCTCAATGCTACCAAATGAATTTTTAAACCCTTGAATCCACGAAAATTCAATTCAAAGCCAGGTAAGGGCAAACAATAGAGTAACACCAAAATAAGGGTCAAAAAAAGTAGAATCTGAGAGCTAAAAGGGAGGTAAAAAGAAGCTGTGAAAAGGAAAAGGCTACACAGTAAAAAAATAAACAGTAAAATACTAAAATTACTTTTCGGAAACTCCTTTTTAAAAAAATACAGGTGAAATTTGATAAAATTATAACCCAAAAAAGGGGCCATAAAAAAAATCATTTGATCTGTATAATGAAGGGGGAAACCAAAATCTAATGCGGTGATTTGAGCTAAGGCCCATACCGCAATACTAACGTGAAAATTATATTTTATATAACCGTCAAAAACTTTACCAGACCAATGCACGGCACAAAAATATCTGTAAACTGTTAATAAGTAGGGTTTTTGTTCAAAAAAAATGGAGAAATGAATGGAGGAGGGATAAAAACCTTTGCATCTAAAAGTTATTTTTGATAAACTACTTAAGTATGCAGACGGATAAATTTGCTTCAAGACACATAGGTCCAAAAGAAGAAGAAATATCAAAAATGTTGACGGTTCTTGAGCTGGATTCGATTGAAGAATTACTCTCACAAACCCTTCCAGAAGAAATCAGATTACACCAACCCCTTTCAATTCCTGAGGGCGTAAGTGAATATCGTTTTTTAAATGAACTCAGAACACTATCTGATGAAAATCAATTGTTTGAAACCTATATTGGTTTGGGGTATCACCCGAGTATTACTCCAGCGGTAATTCAACGTAATGTTTTGGAAAATCCAGGGTGGTATACTGCCTACACTCCCTATCAGGCTGAAATCGCTCAAGGAAGATTGGAGGCTCTTTTCAATTTCCAAAGTATGGTGTGCGACCTTACAGGAATGGAACTGGCAAATGCTTCGCTATTGGATGAAGCCACAGCGGTAGCAGAAGCAATGACCTTGACTTATGCCGTAAGGTCTCACGAACAAAAAAAATCGAAGGCCCACAAACTTTTTGTATCGAAAGACATTCTCCCACAATCTTTGGCTGTTTTAAAAACCAGAGCCCTTCCCTTGGGGATTGATTTGGTGGTAGGCAATGCAGAAGATATCGATTTTGACCCCTCTTATTTTGCTGCCTTTTATCAATATCCGGGTAAAAATGGTAATATCATTGATTTAGCTGCTGCGGTGAGTAAAGCAAAATCTTTTGGACTGAAAACAATTGTAGCGGCAGATTTAATGAGTTTAACCTTGTTGGAAGCACCGGGAACATACGATGTAGATGTCGTAGTAGGAAGCACCCAACGCTTCGGCATTCCATTGGGCTATGGTGGACCTCATGCGGCATTTTTTGCTACCAAAACAGATTACAAAAGAAATATACCTGGAAGGATCATCGGACAAACCCTAGATCAAGATGGTCATCCAGCCCTGCGAATGGCCCTTCAAACGAGAGAGCAACACATCAAAAGAGACCGGGCCACTTCCAACATCTGTACAGCTCAAGTTTTACTGGCCGTAATGGCCGGAATGTATGCCGTTTATCACGGTCCTAAAGGCTTAAAAAAAATCGCCAAAAGAATACATTTGAACGCCGCTAAACTCGAAAAAAAATTGGTGGACTTGGGTTTAATTCAATGCAATGAGTACTACTTTGATACTTTGAGCATCAAAATCAATGCTGCAGCTCTAAAAACGGAAGCCCAAAAAAATGAAATCAACTTCCACTACATCGATAGCGAAACTGTGGGCATATCGATTAATGAGACAACAGATGAAGTCGCGCTACTCAAAATATTGAACGTATTTGAAACGGTAGTCCATCAAAAAAACATCAACGGAAAAGTAAAAATTGAAAACCATCGTTACCCCGTAAATCAAAAGAGAAGGAGTCCCTACCTCACCCACAAAATTTTCAATTCCTACCACTCTGAGACTGCAATGATGCGTTACATTAAAAATTTGGAACGAAAAGATTTGGCATTGAACCACTCTATGATCTCCTTAGGCTCATGCACGATGAAATTGAATGCCGCTGCAGAAATGTTACCCCTTAGTTGGCCTCGTTGGTCGAGTATTCACCCTTTTGTTCCAAAAGAACAAGCTAAAGGTTATCACAAGATGCTGCATCGATTAGAAGACCAGCTCAGTGAAATTACAGGATTCCATGCGACCTCCCTTCAACCCAATTCGGGCGCCCAAGGGGAGTACTCAGGATTGATGGTCATTAGAGCCTACCATCAGTCGAGGGGAGAGTCCCATCGAAACATCTGTCTGATTCCCTCCTCTGCTCACGGAACCAATCCTGCCTCAGCCGTCATGGCAGGTATGAAAGTGGTTGTGGTGAAAACCGATGAGTTGGGAAATATAGATTGGATTGATTTTTTACAAAAAACAGAGGAATATCGTGAGGACTTGGCAGCACTTATGATTACTTATCCTTCCACACACGGGGTTTTTGAAGCGAATATTAAAGACATCACTGCCAAAGTACATGCTTGCGGGGGTCAGGTATATATGGATGGAGCCAATATGAACGCACAGGTAGGACTCACTAGCCCTGCCCAAATTGGAGCGGATGTTTGTCACCTCAACCTACACAAAACCTTTGCCATTCCTCATGGTGGTGGAGGGCCAGGAGTTGGACCCATTTGCGTGGCGGCTCACCTTGCTCCATTCCTCCCCCAACATCCCATAGTAGAAACAGGAGGAAGCGCATCCAATGATACCATTTCGGCAGCCCCCTGGGGGTCGGCTTTAGCCTGTCTGATATCCTATGGTTATATCGAAATGCTGGGCGGTAGTGGTTTGAAAAAAGCTACAGAAATAGCAATTTTAAATGCCAACTACATCAGCAAACGACTTGAAGGAGCCTATGAAATATTATATACTGGAATCAATGGAAGAACTGCCCATGAATTGATCATAGATTGTAGGCCTTTCAAAAAGCAAAATATTGAGGTGGTAGATATTGCGAAGAGATTGATGGATTATGGCTTCCATGCTCCTACCGTGTCGTTCCCTGTTGCAGGTACAATGATGATTGAGCCCACTGAAAGCGAGAATCTCGAAGAAATTGACAGATTTTGTGATGCCATGATTTCCATACGTATGGAAATCAATGCGGCAGACGAAGCCAGTATTGCATTGCTAAAAAACGCTCCTCACACCCTGAGTATGCTGACTGCAGACAAGTGGAATTTCCCTTATTCGAGGCAAAGAGCGGCATACCCGTTGGCTTTTGTGATGGACAACAAATTTTGGCCTACGGTGAGAAGAGTAGATGAAGCTTTTGGAGATCGTAATTTGGTATGTAGCTGTACTTCTATAGAAGACTACGTAAGTGCTTAATTTATTGGAACTTAACAACCATTTTGTTTAAGATTTTCACTGCTCAACCGCTTTGGGTATCATACGTTTTTTTTTTAAACCATCGATTTTCTTCCATAAAACGGTACTATTGCCTATAGATTATGAGTTATAAAATTACTGGTAGCGGTTGTAGTATTCCTTCTGTTGTTCAAACCAACGAAGCCTTCCTGAATCATCCTTTCTTGGACGATAAGGGGTTAAAGTTTGATATTAACAATAATACCATCATTGATAAATTTAATTCCATAACGGGAATTGAACAACGAAAATACATCCCTTCAGAGTTAAAAACTTCTGACATTGCATACCACGCAGCACAAAAAGCAATTGAAGATGCTCGTTTGGACCCCGAAACACTTGATTATATCATTGTTGCTCATAATTTTGGAGATATTTCCAGTAGTAGTAAACAAATCGATACTTTACCGAGTTTGGCTTCGAGGGTGAAAACCCTTCTCAAAATCCAAAATCCAAGTTGTGTGGCCTATGACATACTCTTTGGATGTCCAGGCTGGGTGGAAGCCATGATCCAAGCCCAAGCATTCATAAAAGCTGGAATGGCCAAAAAGTGTTTGGTTATAGGAGCCGATGCCCTTTCAAGAGTCGTAGATATTCATGATCGCGATTCTATGATTTATGCAGATGGGGCTGGAGCTACCATTTTGGAAGAATCGAATGAAAAAGGAGGTATCTTATCGCATTCTACCCTGACATACACTGCTCAGAACGAAGCCGATTTTATTTTTTATGGAACGTCCTACAATAATAAAGCTTTGAATGAGGATAAGTACATCAAAATGCAAGGCCGAAAAGTCTATGAATTTGCACTCAACAAAGTCCCTGCAGCCATGAAGCAATGTTTGGATCAGGCAGGTGTTGAAATCGATAATCTGAAAAAGATTTTCATTCATCAAGCCAACAAAAAAATGGATGAAGCCATAGCTAAAAGGTTCTACAAACTCTATAAGAAACCCATGCCAGATGAAATTCTTCCAATGAATATTGAAGAGTTTGGCAACAGCTCGGTAGCGACTGTACCTACCCTTTTCGATTTGGTTCTCAAACAAAACTACAAAGGTCATTCACTCCATGAAGGTGATATCATTCTTTTTGCCAGCGTAGGTGCAGGAATGAACATCAACGCCATCACCTATCAAATTTAATCTTTAGTTCAAGCTTAAACCCCCCATTTCTTTGGCTTAATTGTGTAAATTTGTTGAGATGATTATTCTTCAAAACATTGGGGCCTATTTTATAATGCTTTCAAAAGTATTCATTCGATTTACTCGGTGGAGTGTTATGAAAGAGTTGATCCTAAGAGAAGTGGACTCTCTGATCATCAGATCTATTGGAATCGTCTCATTTATTTCATTTTTTGTGGGGGGAGTAGTTGCCATTCAAACCGCCTTAAATCTCAACAATCCACTATTACCAAAAAATTTAATTGGTTATGCCACTCGTCAATCCGTTATCTTAGAATTTGCTCCTACTTTTATTTCTGTAATCATGGCCGGGAAAGTGGGCTCATACATCACCTCAAGCATTGGAACTATGAGGGTGACGGAACAAATTGATGCTTTGAAAGTCATGGGAATCAACACCTACAATTACCTAATTTTTCCTAAGATCATAGCTCTATTATTTTATCCATTTGTGATCACCATATCAATGTTTTTGGGGATTTTTGGAGGCTATGTAGCTTCTATATACGGGGGCTTTTGCTCCAGTGGAGATTTTATAGAAGGAATTCAACTCGATTTCACCCCCTATCATGTGCGGTATGCTTTCATTAAAACTGCATTTTTTGCTTTTATTTTGGCTACAGTACCCTCCTATCATGGATATTTTCTTAAAGGAGGAGCCTTGGAGGTGGGCAAAGCCAGCACAACTTCCTTTGTTTGGACCAGTGTTCTCATCATCGTGACCAATTATATTGTAACCCAATTATTGCTGACCTGATGATTGTTGTAGATAAAATTTGTAAAACGTTCCATGGAGTAACTGTTTTAAATGATGTCTCTACTCAATTTGAGAAAGGGAAAACCAACCTGATCATCGGTCAGAGTGGATCGGGAAAAACAGTCTTACTCAAATGCATCCTGGGGTTGTATTCCATTGACAGTGGTCAGATTTTTTTCGAAGATCGGTCCCTTCAAGAAATGAATAATCAGGAAAGAAGTGTTTTGCGTCAAGAGATGGGAATGGTTTTTCAAGGCAGTGCATTGTTTGATTCCATGACCGTGGAAGAAAACATTATGTTTCCGATGCGGATGTTGACCCAAAAGAGTCCCGAAGAAATGCGTTCCAGAGCCAATGAAGTGATCAAAAGGGTTAACCTGATCAACTCCAACCAAAAATTACCTTCCGAAATTTCTGGTGGGATGCAAAAAAGGGTGGCCATCGCTCGTGCCATAGTAATGAATCCTAAGTATCTGTTTTGCGACGAACCCAATTCAGGTTTAGATCCCAAAACCTCTACTTTAATTGATAATTTGATACAGGAAATTACCAAGGAATATGAAATTACTACTGTTATCAATACTCATGACATGAATTCGGTCATGGAAATCGGTGAAAAAGTATTGTTTCTAGAAAATGGGTACAAAGGCTGGGAAGGCTCAAATCTTGAAGTTTTTAAAACAGAAAATGAGGCGGTAGGTAATTTCATTTACTCGTCAAATCTGTTTCAAAAAGTAAGGGAAGTTTACCAAAAAGAAAATTAATCTTTTGTCGGATCAAATTTATCCAAAGCATTTAGGGAAAGGTCTCTTACCTCTTGATTTTTATCCATAGGACAAATCATCAGAATCTCATCGGTATCTACTATAATGAAATTGTCCAGACCCGAAATGACTACTTTTTTATTGGAATCCACTTTGATTAAATTATTGCTGGAATTGTCCGCATACAAAACCGCATTGACAACAGTATTTTCGGAATCATCTTTTGGGAGGCGATCATAAATAGATTTCCAACTGCCTAAATCATTCCAATCGAATCGGGCTAGAATCATATAGATATGCTCTGACTTCTCCATCAAGGCATAATCAATAGAAATATTTTCTGCCAAAGGATAGTTTTGAGCTACAAAAGCAGCTTCGGTGGCAGTATTCAAATGATCGAAACCTTGAAGAAATAAATCATAGAGCACAGGGGAATGTGTTTTAAAACCCTCTATAATTGCGGTAACCGACCAAATGAAAATTCCTGAATTCCAGAAGTAATTTTTAGCATCAATAAATTTTTGAGCCTTGGCCACATTCGGTTTTTCGGTAAATTCTTTTACGGACTTGATTGTGTTTTCTTTTTGACCTTCTTTTACGGCGATATAACCAAAACCGGTAGCGGGAAAATCGGGTTGAATGCCAAAAGTGATGAGTTTTTTTTCATCACAAGCTTCCAGGGCCAATTTCATGTCCTCCTCAAATAGCTTATCATCCATAATGAGATGGTCACTGGGGGTAACAATTATCTTGGCATTGGCATCAATTTTTTTGATCTTTAAGCTCGCCATGAGTATACAAGGAGCCGTATTTCGGCGATCTGGTTCACAAATCACTTGATTTTGGGATAGTTTGTCTCCCAACTGATCCAAAATAATTTTTTGGTATCTCACTTGGGTAACGATATAAATATGAGAAGAAGGAATAAAATTTTCTAATCGGTCAAAAGTACTTTGCAACAATGAACGACCTGCACCCGTCATGTCATGAAATTGCTTAGGAAAATCGGGGGTACTGGTAGGCCAGAATCGGGAACCAATTCCGCCGGCCATGATGATTGCAAAGTGATGTTTAGACATTTATTTTATTTTGATTACTTTGGCATGAGGACTAAAAAGATACATTCTTTGGGTATTCAACTCTTTACATTCAAATCGTTTGACGCGTTTTTCCCCCCTGACAAACCTTCTTCCATTATAAATTTCAAAAACGGTCCCTTGGTCCAACTCAAAAATAAAACTTTTTTCATTCTCTGGATCAAATTTATTAAGAGCCATTACCAAACTAAAATCAGCGTCTGATGAAGCTTTAGGGTTTTTAAAATGCAATTGAAGAACTTTCAACAGTTCGGCTGGAAAAATTTCTGAAGTGAGAAAAGGTGACATGATTTTCTTATACGTTATTTTCCATTCTACTCCATGGGGCTTGATGCCCAAACCAAAATTTTTGAAGGCGACCAAATGGGATATCTCGTGAAGAGCAGTAATCAAGAACCGAAAAGGATTGGTCGATTCATTAACGGTAATCTGATGTCCTCCTTTGGGAAAAGCTCTGAAATCTCCATGTTTTGTAATCCGCTTGCGGGTGATGACCAGATTTACCTCCCATTGGGATAAATATTTTGAAAGTAAGGGCAGAGCGGCCTTGGGTACATAATCTTCAATTGTATTGAAAGAATCTCCCATTTGAATTAGGGGGTAGAGGAAGAAATTGGCAATACCTTTCCATTGTAAAACTGATGACCTTTCATCGCAAAATCAATCACATAGCGGGCCATTTGTATGGCGTTTACAGGTGCTTGATAGCCAGGAAAAGCGTCCTCCAACATCTCCGTTTGTACAGCCCCCAATGCCAAAACATTGAAAGAGGGTCCACTATCTTTGAACTCTTCGGCCAATAGCTCAGTGAGTATGATCAATGCTCCTTTGCTACTGCTATAAGCCGATAGACCCTTAAATTTAGCGCTTCCCTGTACCCCTCCCATACTTGAAATATTCAGCACATGACCTTTATCATTCATCAAAGGCAGTATCAAACGGGTTAGAGTAGCAACAGCAAAAACATTTACTTTATAAACTTCTGCAAACTCTGAGGACGAAATTTCAAGAAAAGGTTTATGAATTAAACGCCCTGCATTATTGATCAAAACATCAACCTCATCAAAAGTAGTTTGGATGGTGTTTGCAAAATCAATTACTTCCGACTCAATGGACAGATCAACAGCAAAAGGATGAATGTTTTTTATCCCGTCCAATGGCTTAATATTTCTGGAAAGAGCAATGACTTGATGGCCATCGGCAGCAGCTTGCTTACTGATTTCGAAGCCCACTCCCCTACTGGCACCTGTAACGAGAAGGGTTTTCATTCGTTTTTAATTTTAATCATTCAAAAATACTTGACTTCTATGCTAAGAAACCAAGAGGCGAATTGGGTTTTCGATGTAAAGCCTTAGGGTTTGTAAAAATTGTGCTCCTGTTGCACCATCCACAGTTCTATGATCGCATGCTAATGTAAGCTTCATGGTATTTCCGATCACTATGGCATCCTCTTTTACCACAGGTTTTTTCTCAATGGCTCCTACAGATAGAATGGCTGAGTTGGGTTGATTGATGATTGAGGTAAACTCTTGAATCCCAAACATTCCCAAATTGGATACGGTAAAGGTACTCCCGTCCATCTCGGCAGGAGTTAATTTTTTATCTCTGGCTCTAAAGGCATAATCTTTCACGCTTAGCCCGATTTGTCTCAAATCGAGCTCATCGGTAAATTTGAGTACGGGAACGACCAGACCATCCTCGACCGCAACTGCTACCCCTATGTGAACATGATGGTTTTGAACGATTTTGTCATCAAACCATTGCGAATTAACCTGTGGATGTTCTTTTAAAGCCAATGCAACAGCCTTAAGGACAATATCATTAAAGGAGATTTTGGTGTCGGGTAAAGTATTGAATTGTTGTCTAAACGCAATCGCATTATCCATATTCAACTCAACTCCCAAATAGTAGTGGGGAGCCGAAAATTTGGAAGCCGATAACCTTTTGGCAATGGCCTTTCTCATATTACTGTTAGCCCATTCGGTGACACTTTCAACTCCAGTGGGTCCAGAATGAGGCATAAAAGCTGTAGATGGTCCTTTGAAATTCTCTACATCCCTCTTGACGATTCTTCCTCCATCGCCAGAGCCTTTTAGTTGTTGGAGACTGATCCCCTTTTCCTCAGCTAATTTTTTTGCCAAGGGCGAAACCACCAATCTACCCTTGTGACGATCGAGAGCCACAACATTTGGCTGCACGGCAACGGGGGCAGGTTTTGGCGATTCTTTTGGTTGAGTCACAACAACAGCTGCTTCCACTGCTGCTTCTTGGGTTTGTACTTCTATGCTGGCATTACTTTCAATGGCCGCTTTGACCGCCTCGGTGTCGGTTCCTTCTTTTCCTATAGCCGCCAAAACTGAATCTACTGCAGCCGATTGACCTTCTTGAAGACCAATGTAAAGTAATGTTCCTGAATAAAAAGATTCAAATTCCATAGTAGCTTTGTCCGTTTCAATTTCGGCCAAAATATCACCTTCATTTACAGGGTCTCCTACTTTTTTGTTCCACTTAGCCACAGTACCCTCCTCCATAGTATCACTCAATCGGGGCATGGTAATTACCTCAACTCCTTGAGGCATAGTAGTTTTTTTTGAAATGTTATCCTCTACAGGGGGAGTTTGCTCTTTGGGTTCTGATTTTTCGACAGCTTCTGTAGCCTCAACAACAGGCACATGATCACCACCGATCAAATCCTTAATATCTTCCCCTTTTTTACCAATAATGGCCAGTAGCGCATCTACGGGTGCCGTTCCTCCTTCTTCAATTCCAATATGCAAAAGTTCTCCTTCTTGGAAAGATTCAAATTCCATGGTGGCTTTATCCGTCTCAATTTCTGCAAGAATGTCTCCTTCCTTAACGGTGTCTCCAACTTTTTTATACCATTTGGCAACTGTGCCTTCTTCCATGGTATCACTCAAACGAGGCATGTTTATCAGTTCGGCCATTTTAGTCTAATTTATGCTTAATGAATGGATAATCTTCTTGCTCATATACGGCATCATACATGATCGATTTTTCGGGGAAAGGCGATTCTTCAGCAAATTTTTCACATTCGGCTACTTTTGCCTTGACTTTCGCATCAATTTCGTCCAACTGTTTTTCGGTGGCATATTTATTTTTTAGGATGATCTCTTTCACTTGAGTAATAGGATCAATTTTTCTGTACTCTTCAACCTCTTCTTTGGTTCTGTATTTTTGAGCGTCAGACATAGAGTGCCCTCTGTATCGATAGGTCTTCATTTCAATAAAAGAAGGGCCATTTCCAGCTCTGGCGTGCTTGATTGCTTTGTCTAAACCTTCGGCAACTGCCACAGGATCCATACCATCGATAGGACCACAAGGCATTTCATAGCCCAATCCGAGCTTCCATATTTCTTGATGACTGGCAGTTCTCGCTACAGAAGTTCCCATCGCATAGCCATTATTTTCAACCACAAAAACAACCGGCAATTTCCATAAGGTAGCCAGGTTGAGTGTTTCGTGGAGTGAACCTTGTCTTACCGCTCCATCTCCCATAAAACAAAGGGTAACATTGTCTCGGTTGAAGTATTTATCTCCGAAGGCCATTCCAGCACCTAATGGAATTTGTCCCCCCACGATTCCATGTCCACCGTGGAACTTATGTTCCTTAGAAAAAATATGCATAGATCCTCCCAATCCCATAGAAGTTCCTGTAGCTTTTCCAAATAATTCTGCCATTACACGTTTGGGATCTACCCCCATACCAATGGGTTGAACGTGATTTCTGTATGCGGTGATCATTCTGTCTTTACCCAATTCCATAACGTGCAGTGCTCCTGCCAGTATGGCCTCTTGACCATTGTATAGGTGAAGGAATCCCCTTACTTTTTGTTGAATGTACACGGCAGCTAATTTATCTTCAAATTTTCGCCAAAAAAACATGTCCTCGTACCATTTCAGATAGGTAGCCTTGGTTATTTTTTTCATTAAACGGGTGTGATTTTCAAATTCAAAATATTTCCAAAATTACTGAATTATGTCCTTTTGGTAAAAATATATTGGCTAAATCGATTCAGAAAAAGATTATTCAGGATTCGTAGTGTTATCCATTTACTGATCATCGCTCTTATTGGAGCCGTCAAAATTAAAACTGAGTGAAAATCTCAAGGTATTTTCAAGTGGATTTCTGATTTTTGAAGTTGAGGACAAATAAGATATATCAATTTCCATCCCATTGAGCTTGAAACCCGCTCCAAATGTGATATAACGCCTTGAACCTTTTTGCTCACTTTCGTTAAAATATCCTGTTCTCAAAGCCAAGGTTTGAGCAAAAAGATATTCTACTCCCAAGGCCCAAGTAATTTCTTTGAGTTCCTCTTGAAACCCTCCTGGAGCGTCGTTGAAAGACTGAAAAATTCCCTTAAAAAAGTCGATATCAGGTTGTCTGTACCCTTTGAACTCGTCATTGTCGTCATAATACGCTACAGGTGTAGGAACCAAAAGTTTAGAAAATTCGAGCTGAACTCCCAATACATTTGATGCATCAAATATGATATCCAATCCAGATCCCAGTCTAAGGTTGGTGGGTATAAAATCCATTTGCCCACCTTCGTCGTACTTCAATCGGGGACCGATATTGGAAATGTTAAATCCACCCCTTATCAAACCGTTCAAATTACCCATATCAAAAGTAGAGCTTTGATAAAATCCCGAAATATCTACCCCCAAACTATTCGCAGAAGTAGCATCCATATCGGTATGAACTTTAAGGTCTGATCTCAAAAATCTACCCGCAACAGACATGGCAAAACTTTCACTCAATTTTAAAGAGTAGGACAAATCTAAAGTAATTTCATTGGGTCTTTTGGAACCTTGATCAATGATAGTACCCGACATCAAATCGTTGAACTGAACATTTCCATAACTGAAATATTTGAGACTCGATGCCCAAGCACTTCTCTCATTGATTTTGTTAAAATAAGTCAAACTCCCCAAGAAAATATCATCTACAAGTTGTCTTAAATAAGGGGTATAACTCAGTCCAATGCCACTATTATTTTCAGAAAAAGCATATTTAGCTGGATTCCATTGTTGTGCATAGGAGTCGGGAGAAGTGGCTACGCCAAGCTCCCCCATACCCGCTGCTCTTGCATCGGGAGTAATCAATAGAAAAGGGACCCCTGTGGTAATTATACGATCTTGTCCGTTGGCCTTTATCGCCATTAATAAGACCATAAAAACCCATATTGTAAGACGTGTCGAATTCATTTTTTTTTGGTTTCCCCCATTATAACGCAATATATTTATTTATGTTGTGTACGGTTGAACTCGACTTATCAACAACTGAAATAATATTTTTTTGAGTAATAATGCATAATAATATTCCGTTTCTTGCGTTATTCAAAAGTAAATGCAATACGTATTGATCATGAAATTAAGTTAAAACTCATATTATTAGTATATTGCATTAAAAATTGACATACTGTTTTTATGAAAATTAATTTTTTAATGAAATCGACTCTATTTGCTGTGATAGCCCTACTTTTTGTAGCATGTGGGGGTAAGAGTAATGTGTCCCGTGGAACCGGATGGGGCATCAATTCCAAACAAGGAGGATTCCAATACAATACCCAATTTGAGGATCAAGAAAAGGGTCCTGGTTTAGTTTTTATTGAAGGAGGAACTTACACCAAAGGTCAAGTGCAAGACGATGTTTTACACGATTGGAACAATACTCCTACTAAACAACACGTAATGTCTTTTTATATAGACGAAACGGAAGTCACCAACCTTATGTATAATGAGTATTTGGATTGGTTGAGAACGGTATTTCCATTGAGTGAACCCCGAAACCGACAAACTTATGAAGGCGCTCTTCCTGATACCTTGGTTTGGAGAAATACCTTGGGATACATGGAAGAACTCACCACCAATTATTTGAGACACCCCGCCTACGCCGAATATCCTGTTGTAGGGATCAATTGGTTGCAAGCCGTTGAATATGCAGAATGGAGAACCAATAGAGTCAATGAATATATACTCGAAAGAGAATCTTACGTTCAAAAAAACATCAGATACAGCGAAAGTGACGGGGGTGTGGTAAATCCAAACAGTACCTTTAACACCGATGCTTATCTGAAACGACCCCAAACTTCTTATGGTGGACTGATGGCCTCCGACAGTTTGATGGGAAAAAATGGCGTTATGAAAAAAGATACCGCTACTGTAAATGTTTATGTAGGAGTAGACAAGGGAATCTTATTACCCTCCTACCGACTTCCCACTGAAGCGGAATGGGAATATGCCGCACTTGCTCTGGCTGGAGATAGAGAATACAATACCTACAGAGGAAAGAAAAAATATCCTTGGTCTGGTGAATACACCCGATCAAGTGAAAGAAGAAGTGAAGGAGACCAATTGGCGAATTTTAAATTTGGAAAAGGAGATTATGGCGGAATTGCTGGATGGTCGGATGATGGAGGGGATATTACTGTTCAAGTAAAAAGTTACCCCGCCAACGACTTTGGAGTATATGATATGGCTGGAAATGTGGCTGAATGGGTTGCAGATGTTTACCGACCTATTGTAGACGATGAAGCAAATGATTTCAATTATTTCAGGGGAAATATTTATTTAAAAAATGCCATTGGAGAAGATGGTAAAGCCACCATTGTATCCCCTGACGAGCTCGTTTATGATACCCTACCCAACGGTAAGGTAATGCTGAAAAGACTTCCAGGAGAATTGGCTATGGTGCCGATTGATGAAGAAGAAACTTTTTTGAGACAAAATTTTTCTGAGAGCGATAATAGAAACGTTAGAGACGGAGACAAAGAATCTACTAAACGCTTTGCTAGTTATAACAATACTGATGGTGACAATACCAATAAAAGACCTGAAACTGCTGGGATGTATGATGCCCCTATCCATCCAAAAATAACTTTGGATGAGAATGGAAACATCGTAAGGAGCATCGACAAATCTAACCGCAGAACCTCATTGATCACCGACGAAGTGAGGGTATATAAAGGGGGATCGTGGAAAGACCGAGCCTATTGGTTAGACCCTGCTCAGCGCAGATATTTACCTCAATATATTGCCACCGACTACATCGGCTTTAGATGTGCCATGTCCAGATTGGGGCAAAAAAGTACGATCAAAAAGACCGCAAGACACAAGCGCGGTAGATAATCATATCAAGGCATCTTCATGGGTGCCTTTTTTATATGAACTCAGCCCAACTCCACGATTACTACAAGGATTCCTCAGGAGTAGTTACCGATAGTCGAAAGCTGACCGAGAACTGTTTTTTCGTTGCCTTAAGGGGTGAACATTTCGACGGTAATGATTTTGCAGAAACGGCCATTGAACTCGGTGCCAAATATGCTTTGGTCGATCGACCGGAAGTTGCCGAAAAAAATCCCCAATTGATAGCGGTACAAAACACACTTCAGTCTCTTCAAGAACTTGCTCAATATCACCGGAACACTCTAAAAGCAAAAATCATTGCCCTCACCGGTAGCAATGGTAAAACCACAACAAAAGAGTTGGTCAAAAATGTATTGGCCGAAAAATTCACTACCCATGCAACCCATGGTAACTTGAACAATCACATTGGCGTTCCGCTGACACTCCTCGGTTTCAATGAAGAAACAGAAATAGGAATCGTAGAAATGGGGGCGAATCACCAAAAAGAGATTGATTTTCTGTGTCAAATTGCACAACCCGATTTTGGGTTGATTACCAATTTCGGGCAAGCCCACTTGGAAGGATTTGGAAGCATGGAAGGAGTCATCAAAGGAAAGTCTGAATTGTATGAATACCTCTCTCAAACTCAGGGAACCCTTTTTTTAAATATCGACGACCCTCATCAAAAAAAATGGAGGACTCATACCCCTCATTTTACTTTTGGAGAAGACAAGAATGCCGATTGTTGTTTTGAGTATATAAAAACAAATGCTTCGCCCTTGGCGTTGATGATGGAAGGAAAAATCATCGAGAGTCAACTTTATGGGGACTACAATTTCTCCAATATTGGAGTTGCGGTAGCCTTAGGGAAATATTTTGGCTTGAATTTTGAACAAATCAATTCTGGAGTTTATGCCTACAAACCCAACAATAACCGTTCACAAATCCTACAAAAAGGGAGTAATCGCATCCTACTGGATGCCTACAACGCTAATCCCAGCAGCATGAAAGCTTCAATCACTTCCTTTGTGAACAATACGCAAAAAAAGGGGATCGTCATATTGGGTGATATGTTTGAATTGGGAAGCCACGCAGCAGTTGCACATCAGGAGATCCTCAACCTACTGGAAACAACAGATCTTGAGCAAATTCTTTTGGTAGGAGAAAATTTTGATCGAACCGAGTCCCTCGATTCAAGAGTGCATTCTTTCCCATCTCTCGAGGCCATCAAAGGTTTTTTAAGCCAAAGCCCATTCGATGAAAGAGAAATTCTGATCAAGGGATCCAGAGGAATGACCTTGGAATCGCTTCTGGAATACTTATAATCCTAATCCAGTCCTGCACCTTTGATGATGTCCTCTACTACCTCGGGATTCAAGAGTGTGGAAATATCCCCTAAATTGGAAAGATCGCGACTGGCAACTTTTCTTAGAATTCTTCGCATGATTTTACCCGAACGTGTTTTGGGTAATCCAGATACAATTTGAACATGCTCTGGTTTGGCTATAGGACCTATAATTTTTCTGACCAACTGCTTGATCTCTTCTTCTAACACCTCGGGAGACTTGTCGGAGCCATCACAAATCGCAAAAGCATAAATTCCCTGTCCTTTGATTTCGTGAGGATAACCTACTACTGCCGACTCAATAACTTCCGGGTGTTCGTCGATGGCGTTTTCCACTTCGGCGGTTCCCATTCGATGTCCAGATACATTGATTACATCATCCACCCTTCCTAATATCCTCAAGTACCCATCGTGATCTCTTTTCGCACCATCACCCGTAAAATACATCCCTTTATAGGTCGAAAAGTAAGTATCCTTACAGCGTTGGTGATCTCCATAAGTCGTACGAATCATGGAAGGCCATGGATACTTTATACATAAATTCCCTTCCACGTTATTGCCTGTGAGTTCAACGCCCTCGGCATCCACAATAATCGGCTGAACGCCCGGAAGGGGCAGTGAGGCGTGAGCGGGCTTGTTGGGGGTTATTCCGGCCAATGGAGAAATCATAATTCCACCTGTTTCGGTTTGCCACCATGTATCTACCAATGGGCAGTTGCCCTTACCCACATTTTCGTGATACCAATGCCATGCTTCTTCATTGATGGGTTCCCCTACAGAACCGATTACTTTGAGTGAGCTAAGGTCGAATTTTTCAAGGGGTGCAGTACCGTGAACTTGCAATGCCCTGATTGCTGTGGGAGCTGTATAAAACTGATTGACCTTATATTTTTCAACAATTTCCCAAAACCTTCCTGGATGAGGATAAGTGGGAACTCCTTCAAACATAAGTGTAGTTGCTCCAGCCAAAAGCGGGCCATAAACAATGTAAGAGTGCCCTGTAATCCAACCAATATCTGCCGTACACCAATAAACATCATCCGAATCGTACTGAAAAACATTTAAAAATGAATAATAGGTAAAAACCATATAACCCGCCGTAGTATGAACCACCCCCTTAGGTTTTCCCGTTGAACCTGAAGTATAAAGAATGAACAATAAATCTTCCGCATTCATTGGCTCTGCTTCATGCCGATCAGATTGACCATCCAAAGCTTCATCCCACCAAAGATCTCTTCCCTTTTTCATTTCAACCTTTTCACCTGTTCGTTTCAAAACGATAACTTTTTCAACAAATTGAGTAGTATCAAGAGCTTCATCTACTACAGCCTTGACGGGTATATTTTTGTTTCCTCTAAAATTTCCATCCGAAGTGAGTACCATTTTGGCCTCACAATCATTGATTCTATCGGCCAGTGCAGTCGCAGAAAAACCAGCAAAAACTACGGAATGTACTGCACCAATTCGTGCACAAGCCAGCATAGCCACCGCCGCCTCTGGAACCATTGGCATATAAATGATCACGCGATCCCCCTTTTTTACCCCTTGAGCCTTCAGTGCATTTGCGAAGGTACAGGTGGCTTTGAATAACTCTCCATAGGTCAAATGAATTGGGGCCGCCTCAGAATCGTTGGGTTCCCATATAATTGCAGTTTTATTCTCGTGCGTAGGAAGCAACCTTTCAAAAATATTTTCTGTCAAATTCAATTCTGCATTTTCGAACCAGGTCACTTTTGGGGTCTCGAAATCCCAATCTAAAACTTTATCCCATTTCTTTTTCCAAACAAAATTATCCGCAATTTTGGACCAAAATTTTTCGGGATCAACAACGCTTTCGTGATAATCGTTAGAATAATCTCTGAGACTTTGTATTTTAGTTTTCATGGACATCATATTTAGCGTAAACTTAAGTTTTTTTAAAAGTTTTTAAAATTAATTTAAACTTAAAAAATAGATAAACCTTACCCACAACATGTAATAATTATGAATACTTCATCTTATAAGATTTTTTATTAGATTTACTATATTAATTAAAAATTGATTTTATGCAAAACATGCTCATTGTTTTGGTTTTTCTAGCAGTACTCTTTGGGGGGGTATACTGGTATGCAGGATATTCTACCCGTTCGGGAATTGCGAAAGACGAAAATCAAAACTTTATCCCAGATGCTTGGGAAGAAAAATTCAGTTGGTTTTTCTCAGGAAAAGGCATCATCATGTTGTTGTTAGGTTTGGCAATTGGTTTTACCCTAGCACAAGTTATTGGTTAACATTCTTCACCCCGAATACATTCAATGAATTAAAAGCCTCTTCATGGAGGCTTTTTGGTACTCAAAATAGGGGATCGATGGATCGACTTTCCTTTATTTGACACACTATTATTATATTACAAAAACTTTAAAGTCATTTTGGATGAAAAGATTTCTGTTGATATTTTTCTTATTCTTAAAGCTCCCAATCGAGGCACAATCGACGCAGGGTCCCAATATAGTATTAATAATGGCAGACGATTTAGGCTATGAATGCCTCAATTCTTATGGAGGGACTTCCTACAATACGCCTCGATTGACTCAATTGGCCCAAACCGGAATGCAGTTTGAAAATTGCCATTCCCAACCCATTTGTACCCCCTCCAGGGTGAAATTGATGACCGGCAAATCCAACAAAAAAAACCATATAAAATTCGGATACCTTAAGCCCGAAGAAAAAACATTTGGACAATTGTTCAGAGATAAAGGATATGCCACATTGATCGCAGGAAAATGGCAATTGGGAAAGGAGGCTCATTTGCCACACTATTTTGGTTTTGATGAACACCTTTTGTGGCAATTGACTACTTCGGGAAGAGACTCCACGGGCAGAGACAAACGCTACGTAAATCCAGTGCTCGAACAAAATGGGATATTGTATGAAAAAAATGAAGGAAAATACTCAACAGACATGGTGGTGGACTATATCAATGACTTTATTGAACGGAAAAAAAACCAGCCTTTTTTAATTTATTATCCCATGATCCTTACCCATTGTCCATTCGACCCTACTCCTCATTCCAAGGATTGGGATCCCAATGATATGGGTTCGAAAACCTATAAAGGAAACGCCAAATATTTCGGTGATATGGTTTCCTACATGGATTATTCCATTGGGAGAATTGTGGATCAACTGGATCTATTAGGGTTGAGAGAAAACACCCTTATACTGTTCACCGGAGACAATGGCACAGATATTCCAGTTGTTTCCATGATGGATAATGTTTCTGTGGAAGGGGGTAAGGGAAAAACTACCGACAATGGCACCCATGTTCCTCTTATCGTAAACTGGAAAGGGAAAATTAAGCCCAACTCTAAGTCTGAAACGCTAATAGATTTTAGTGATTTTTTTCCCACCCTATGTGAGGCAGCTGGGATTCCTTTGGATTCCAATATGGATTTGGATGGAACCAGTTTTTATCCTCGTTTGATTGGGAAGAAAGGACCAGAAAGAAATTGGATACACACATGGTACAATAGAGATGGGGGATCAAACCCTCTAACGGCATCAACAGAATGGGTGAGGAATGATACGTACAAGCTGTATGTTGGCAATAGGTTTTACAACGTAAAAAAAGACCCTGAAGAAAAAGACAACATCCCCTTTACTGAAATGACTGAGGATGAAAAAAATATACGAAAAGAATTTATAGCAGTTCTAAGGTCTTATAATTATTTGAGGAATTAAAAACAGCGATCATTCTCCATTTCTACATTCAGATAAGACTTTTTAAAAAGAAACTATATGGTTGTGATAAAAAGCACAAAACGAGCGTAGGACACTGTGGGTGTTAAGGGATTCGAACCCATGACCTCTACCCTGTCAAGGTAGCGCTCTAAACCAACTGAGCTAAACACCCGAAACGGTAAAAATAAGGAATCAATAACGAGTACCAAAATATATTTGTTTCACTTTATCTAAAATATTTTATCGCTAAATCAACTGCCTCATTTATACCTATTTATAGATTTTAATTGAATGATAACCACCCAACGGTCATCATCAGTCATTCCAAGATTACAAAACCAAAAGAAAACCCTAATTCTTTGTGAATTTTCAAATATTAATGTCCGTATTATCAAAGAATAAAAATTTAATGGGTCCGTTTTAAATAAGTCATAAAAACGATAAAAATTAAATAAATATTAACATTACAATTGTTCAGGTAGCTATAGATTTGTAGTGTATTTATGTTTTCATTACAACATATTTATTTCAGTTAATTTAATTGTTTGGTTTTTTATTATTTCGTGAATTGGGCGGGAATCATCATCTCGCCCAATTTTTTATAAATAATTTCACAGGCAAAAAATACATTTATCATCCGCGACAGAAATAAGATGACGAATAAAGCAACAATACGCTACACTATTCCTACAGTTGTGTTGATGATTTTTTGGGTTCAGACCCACAAGACCATGGAGCAATTTGATGCTTAGTGGGGTACTGATATTTTGGGCAATCCAAGGTTATCAGACCCAAAAAACAAAATGCCATCGGTTGACAATTGTATTGATTCTTTTAAAGATTTCAAAATGCCCATATCAAATGCGTAGAAATGATTCCATTTAGGCATCCAGAGTTGAAAAAGGATTGTTTAAGATCCACCTCGTTTATTTCCTCTGTTTTTTTACCTTAGATTTAGGGATTCAAAAAAATGCATCTATGAAAATAAATATAAAAAAATATCGGTTTATTCTCCTGCTGATTCCCTTGGGAATGGTGATTAGTTTTGTTGATCAAAAGGTAACTCAAGATGGGTTTTTGTCTTCCAATGCTATAGCCGATCATTATCTGTTTATTACAGCTTTAGTAGGGATTGTGATAGCCCTACTGGCAGTCATCTTATATTTTGACCAAAAGTCCAATTCCTAATCCATATGCTCTATTTTAATTTAGAAGACCTCAATTCGTTCTCCAAACTGTACCGGCTGAATATGGTGAATAGTATTACAGGCTATAAATCGGCCAATTTAATTGGAACTCGATCCAACGCGGGGAAAGACAACGTTGCCGTATTCAGTTCCATTACCCATTTGGGAAGCCATCCAGCCCTTTTACATTTTACCCTCAGACCCAATACCGTTCCCCGCGATACTTATAAAAACATCAAAGAAAATCAAGTTTTTACGGTAAATCATGTGTCATTGTCTCAAATTGAGGAGGCTCACCATACCAGTGCAAAGTATGATGAAGAGATTTCAGAATTCGATCAAACACAATTAAAACCTGAGTTTAAAATGGATTGGCACGCGCCATTTGTTCAGGGATCACCCGTACAGCTGGGATGTCGCTATTTGAATGAATACCTTATTGAAGAAAATGGATGTGTACTCATCATTGCTGCAATCGAACATATTTTTATAGAAGATCATCTGATGAAAGAGGATGGATGGGTCAAATTGGAATCTGGAGAAGTAGTGGCCATCAACGGATTAGACGGCTACACCCTCCCCCGCCTCCAAAAAAGGTTGGAATACGCCCGGCCAAACCAAATAAATAAAAACGACTGAATTGAGTGATGGAATTTCTTAATAAAGACATCATGCATTATGCCGAGAGGCATACCCAGGAGGAACCTCAATTGCTAAGAGAACTCGATAAAGAAACCCACCAAAAAATTCTTCAGCCCCGCATGATCAGCGGACATTTTCAAGGCCGGCTTTTGAGTTTTTTATCTCAATTGGCCCAACCCAAAACCATATTAGAAATTGGAACCTATACCGGCTATGCAACACTGTGCTTGGCAGAGGGCTTGGTGGAAAATGGATTGATTCACACCATCGAAATCAATGAAGAACTTTTAGATTTTCAACAAAAATATTTCAACAGGAGTGTGTTTAAAGATAAAATCATTTGCCATCATGGGGATGCTAAAGAAATTATACCAAAAATCGACCTAGATCTGGATCTGGTTTTTATTGATGCCGATAAATCGAACTATTGTAATTATTTTGATCTCATCTTCCCCAAACTCAGCCCTAAGGGGTTGATCATAGCCGATAATGTATTGTGGAGTGGTAAAGTTTTAGAAGAAAATATACCCCAAAAAGATGCTGAAACTAAAGGTCTTCAAGATTTCAACGAAAAAGTAAAAGCCGAAAAGGGTGTAGAAACACTCTTGCTTCCTATCAGAGATGGACTGATGATTTGTAGAAAAATCTAAAGATCTCTTTTGATAGAATCCGTCAAGTCCTCAAAATCATCTTTGACTTTGTCCACCTGATTTTTCAATTCTTTACCCATTCCACCCACTGGGTTATTAGAATCGACAGATTTTTGAATTTCTGTTTTAATTTCATTGGTGGCTTTTCTTACTTGCATTACTCCTTTGGCTACTGTTTTGGCAATAGAAGGAATTTTATCGGCGCCAAAAACAAGCAGTATGATAAAAAAAATAAAAACAATCTCAGCACCGCTGATGAAAAGAAACATGGGATATTTTTTGACAAATATATGAAATGGTAGCTATTGTTGATCCAAAAAAACTAAAATGAAAGAATGTTTCTGAAAATAAGCGAGGAAATTAATTCTTCATATTGGCTTTGAATTGATCGAACTCAGACATTTGTTCTAATTTTGGCCAACTGTTGTTGGAGAGATCAATATCTGCGGTTTCTAGATCCGGATCGACTTTAATCCCCACAATTTCTTTATCAGTAACAATAACCTTCTTGATTTCAACATCGTTTTTTCTCCATACTTGAACAGGATATCGCACGCGCTCGGTAGTGCCATCCGCATAAGCGTAGTCAACAATGAGAGGCATCACTAATCCTCCCGGTTTCTCAAAGGTAATCTCATAAAAGTTTTTTGGTATTTTGAGCTTCGAATCGGGTTCAGTTATTTTTTGAACCATGTAGGATTTCAATGCATTGGAGTGATCTATGGGTCCCCCTATCTTGTAATCAGACTTAAAGTCTTCATTGTCTTCGGCCATGGTGAAGACTACAGGAGGTAAATCGTCCATTGTCATACCATAATTTTTAAGCATCTCTTTGACCTCCTTGCTGGGTTGGTCGGAAACAAAAAATTGCTGCACCCCTTTTACCCCCATATCCACATAATCGGTTGTGTAAAACCACCCTCTCCAAAACCAATCTAAATCTACTGCGGAAGCATCTTCCATGGTCCGGAAAAAGTCGGCTGGAGTAGGATGTTTGAACATCCATCGCTGAGCATAAGTTTTGAAAGCATAATCAAACAATGTATTTCCCATCACCGTTTCCCTCAGAATATTAAGGGCTGTAGCTGGTTTTCCATAGGCATTGGGGCCCAATTGGAAAACATTTTCTGGATTGGACATTATGGGGGTCAAAAAACTTTGGTCACCAGTCATGTAACTTACGATCGCTTGGGGTTCTCCTCTTCTCGAAGGG
>ERZ887851.143-NODE-143-length-69337-cov-11.955659_pt1 | contig 69337 bp, 55 predicted proteins | sample MGYA00521100_ERZ887851 | MGnify/ENA primary metagenome ERZ887851 (study PRJEB32303, sample SAMEA104408602) | aquatic metagenome | biome: Brackish water; feature: Pelagic; material: water | place: Baltic Sea | collected 2014-06-06T16:11:00 | depth 11,444 m ... | reverse complement strand
GTTTCATCCCTTGTTAGACGAGTCAACTGAAAAAATCTTGATATCCGGTGATGTGGATGAGGCAAGGTTAAATGAAAAATATAAAATGATGTTTATTTATTTAAGAAAAAGAAAAGAAATAATAGCATGAAAATATACCTTATCCTAGTAAGCTTTATCTTTAGTTATGCCCAGTTAAATGCGCAATGCAATGGAATGAACTCACTCTGCAGCAAAAAATACAATGAAGTTGCCTACTTAACGACACACAATGCCTTTAACTCAGCTCAAGACAACTTCAATTTACCGAATCAAAATCTGAATATTACCTCCCAATTAAATGATGGTGTGAGAGCTTTAATGATTGATGTGTATGATGATAATGGAACTACGGTGGTTTATCATGGTTTTAGCTTTTTGGGATCAGCACCACTAGTTGATTTCTTAACTGAAATCAAAACCTTTCTAGATAACAACCCCAATGAAATTGTCTCTATAATTTTTGAAAGCCATACTACAGCAGAGGCTATTGAAGCCGACATTATTCAAAGCAATCTATTCTCTTATTTGTATAGTCATAATGGAACATGGCCGAGTTTACAAAGCATGATTTACGATGGAACTCGACTAGTTGTCTTTTCAGAAGAGGATGATGGAAGCAGCATGCAGACCTGGTATCATTATATTTGGGATTATACGGTAGAAACAGACTATTCAGCTAATAGTTTGAACGACTTGGATTGTGATTATAACCGTGGAGATCCTGCTAACGATTTGTTTTTATTAAATCACTTCGTTACTTCATTGGCAGGAACAGGCTTAGAAAACGAATCCCTTTCGGCTAATTCAAATCCATACTTTTTAAATAGAGTTCAGCAATGCTATCAGGAAACAGGTAAGTTTCCCAACTTTATCGCAGTGGATTTTTACGAGTTAGGCGATGCTAAAAGTGTGGTCGATCAGCTGAATGAAAACACTATTAGCTCCTTAAGGAATATTGATAATTCTACCCTAAGTATTTACCCTAATCCAGCTTTAAACTATATTCAAGTTGCAGGATTAACGAAAACAGAAGCTTACATAATTTACGACATTTTAGGCAAAGAATTAACTGAAGGAACTATCTCCAACAGCGAGAAAGTTGACATTCAAGATTTAAGCAATGGAGTCTATTTTCTAAAAATCGGAAACGTAAAATCCATCAAGTTTATAAACGAATAAGTTTATCCTGACATTTGGAGAATAGACCTTCTAAGTCTCAAAGACTTAGGAGGTCTATTTAGCTAGGTATTAAGATCTAGCAAATAACACCAAGTTGCTATAGTCGTATTCTTTCGAGAAAGCATTTTCCTTAAAGGAATCATTCCATAGCTTTACAAACCCATCATCCTTTTTCAACATTGTATTCATGGCGGTTTGAGTATGCTTATAACATACTGATTGAAGTAAGTCAATAAACTGCTGGTTCAGCAAAGTAGATGGGACTTTTAAATTTTCAAACACATCAATAAATATGTAATCGTATTTTTCTTTGCTTGACTTTAAGAATTGAATGACATCATCTTGAATAAGATTGACGTCCGCAAGCCTATTGGCCTTGAAATGGGTGTTAAACAATTCGATTACCACAGGATCTAGTTCTACCCCATCAATCTTTAGGGCTAAGTCTTTTTCAAGCTTTAGAATAGAAGCAATACTGCCTGCTCCAAATCCAAGTATCAGGACTTTGTTTCTGGCTGATGTAAATTTGACTTCTTGAATGACTTCTTGAAAAACGGTATGTAAACTACCGTAGGAATAATTGGCCGTAGCAGCGTCTAAAACTAGTTTGCCGTTCTGTAAACTCAACTCAAGCTTTCCACTTATGTCAGAATGGTGAGTTTCAAGCGTAATGGGATATAGGTAACTCAAGTATCGTTGAAATGGATACTTCCAAGACATTACAAGTCGTTTTTAACTTCGTTTAAAAAGCCTTTTATGCGAATAAGAGAGTCCACAACTTTCTGAGTATTACGGATATCATCTGAATCAGACCTAAGCTTTTGCTTGGCTCCTTCTAAGGTGTATCCTTTCTCTTTGACAAGGTGATAGATAATCTTTAAATTCTCTACATCAACCTTGGTAAACAAACGGTTACCCTTTTTATTCTTTCTAGGTTTTAAAATATCAAATTCTTTCTCCCAGTATCGAATTAATGATGTGGAAACGTCAAACATTTTAGCCACTTCACCTATGGGGTAGTATAACTTTTCAATCTTAAATTCTTTATAAGGCACGATTTTTTTGGAATTTTGACGTTTAAACTTTACCAAAGTTATTGAATTAAGCGTTAATGAGACCTATTTTACCCTATATTTTTCTTTTGTGGTTGAGCGCTTTATCTGCCTAAGACTCTTTGTATGTTAGTAATGCCGACTCTGCTACTCATTCAACTGCAATAATTGATTTGGCACAGCTATCGATTCTATAATAGTTCTTTAGGAAGATATGGTTTACATAGGTAAATTTGACTCAGTGATCAACAGGGCTCTGCAGTTTGAGGGTGTAAATTATCGATATGGCGGAATGAGTGAGAATGGCGTTGATTGTAGTGGCTTGGTGTGTATCGCTTATGATCATATCAATATCCCCTTAGCTCACAGTTCGTCTATAATGGATGCAATGGGAATGGAAGTTGAAGCCGATGATTTTCAAACAGTAGATTTAATATTCTTTAAGGGACGAACAAACAATACCGTAAGCCATGAAGCTATTGTAAGTAAAATAGTAGATGGATTCATTCATATTGCACACTCAACAATCAGGCGTGGTGTGATAGAAGAAATTCTTCAAAACAATTCATATTTTATGAAAAGATGGTTGTTTAACCGTAGGATAATTTAATCCAAAGAGCTACCAGTATTCTCTGATAAGCGAATCATTGCTTCGAAACTTTCGTCATCTAAATCTTGATAGTAAAAGTATACAGGATTTACTTTTTCGCCATCCTTATGTACCTCATAATGTAAATGTGGGCCAACAGATTTCCCTGTATTTCCTACATATCCTATAACTTGTCCTCTTTGTACATATTCCCCTTGCTTAATAGCAAAAGCACTCATGTGCGCATATAGGGTTTGGTAACCGTAACCATGATCCACAATAATTCGATTTCCATAACCACCAGTAGAGTAATTCACTTTTATCGCTCTTCCCTTTCCTGTAGCGTATATCTCGGTACCAGTTGGTGCCGTAAAATCCATTCCAGCGTGAAACTTACTTACTCCATATACAGGGTCAATTCGCCAACCGTAACCTGAAGCCATGCGTTTCAAATCATGATTGGACACGGGTTGAATAGCAGGTAATGACTGTAGCTTTTCTTCTTTCTTATGTACGAGATTAACTATCTCATCATATGATTGAGATTGGAAAAACATTTTCCTCTTCAAAGCGTCTAGCTTTACATTCACGTCTACCATCAATTCACCAGTATTGTACCTGGATAATTCTTTGTAACGTTCACTTCCCCCAACTCCTGCACTCCATAATGAGTTTGAAACAGGTTCTGATTCAAATATTACTCGATAAATATTGCGATCTCTTTCTTGAAGATTTTCTACTACGTATGCTAACTCATCAACTGACGAACTTAGATATTCAATCTGTTCTTTTTGAGCAGTGTTTTCTTGCATCAACATCTTCTCTTTAGGAGAAGAAAATAATGCGCCTCCAATAATGGTTAAAAGAAATGCTGTAACTAGCGCAGCAGACAAAAATCCAATGAATCTTAAAATCCTATTGCCCCATGAAACCTTTACTTTTTCGTATTGCAAGGTTTTTAAATTATAATAGAACTTTTCTTTTTTCACAGCTAGATAAAAGCGTACTTTTATACTTTTAATTGAATAAATACCTGTCAAATATAGGTAAATATATTTTAGATTAGTCCATTAAAAATAGTTAAAGTCAGCATGAAAACAGCTAAGGAAATAAGGAAAGAATTTTTAAATTTCTTTGAATCCAAACAACATAAGATTGTGGCCTCTGCCCCTATTGTGGTAAAGGATGACCCTACGCTTATGTTTACGAATGCGGGAATGAATCAGTTTAAAGATTACTTTTTGGGAAATGAAGCAGTCGTAAACCCTCGAGTGACGGATACCCAAAAATGTTTACGTGTTTCAGGAAAGCACAATGATTTAGAAGAAGTAGGTGTGGATAGTTATCACCACACGATGTTTGAAATGCTAGGTAATTGGAGCTTTGGGGATTACTTTAAGAAAGAGTCTTTATCCTGGGCTTGGGAGTTACTTACTGAAGTCTATAAAATTGATACCAATAGATTGTACGTTTCTGTATTTGAAGGAAGCGAGGAAGAAGGAATCCCTTTTGACCAAGAAGCTTTTGATACCTGGAGAGAATTTGTTCCTGAAGACCGAATTATAAAGGGGAATAAGAAAGATAACTTCTGGGAAATGGGTGAAGTTGGCCCATGTGGCCCAAGCTCAGAGATTCATTATGATGGGCGAAGTGCTGAAGAACGAGCTAAAGTAGATGGCGCAAGTCTAGTCAATAAAGACCACGATCAAGTTATTGAAATATGGAATAATGTATTCATTGAATATGAACGTAAATCTGATGGTAGTTTAGTTAAACTTCCTAACAAGCACGTTGATACAGGAATGGGTTTTGAACGCTTAGTACGCGTTTTACAAGGAGTTTCCAGCAATTATGACACAGATATATTCATGCCTTTAATTAAGCGACTAGAGAAGCTTTCTGGAATTGAATATGGTAAAGACGAACAAGTAGATATTGCTTTTAGAGTAATTGCTGATCACGTTCGTGCTATAAGTTTTACCATTGCGGATGGGCAACTTCCAGCAAGTAATGGCGCAGGTTATGTAATCAGAAGAATACTTCGAAGAGCTGTACGGTATGCCTATACTTATTTAAACTTAACTAAGCCATTCTTAAGTGAGCTATTAGTTGTTTTGGAAGATCAATTTGATGATGTTTTCCCAGAACTTAAAGCGCAGCATGATTTTGTGGCAAAAGTAATTACTGAAGAAGAGGCCAGTTTCTTTAATACTTTGGCAACGGGTTTAAGACTGATAGAGGATTTAGAAAAAGAAGCGAAGTCAAAAACGATTGACGGGCGTAAGGCTTTTGAATTATATGACACCTTCGGTTTCCCTTTAGATTTGACTCAGTTGATTCTTAATGAAAAAGGATTAAAGGTTGATTTAGATGGTTTCAATAAAGCTATGGGAGAGCAAAAAGCTCGATCAAGAAATGCAGAGCAATCGGAACAAGGCGATTGGAATGTATTGCAAGAAAGTGATTTAAGTGAGTTTCTAGGATATACAGATTTAGAGGCAGACGTGAAAATTGTAAAGTACCGAGAAGTTGAACGTAAAGGACAAACCATCTATCACGTAGTGCTAGACCGTACTCCATTCTACGCTGAAAGCGGTGGACAAGTTGGCGATAGTGGATATTTACAAAATGGTGCAGCTAAATATAATGTAGTTGGTACCACGAAAGAAAATCAGTTATTCATTCATACTTTAAAGCACCTGCCAAATGATCCAGCAGCGAGTTTTAAGGCGGTGGTGAATAGAAAGAAACGTCAGGCAACTGAAATGAATCATAGTGCCACTCACCTCTTGCATGAAGGCTTAAGAGAAATATTAGGTACACATGTTGAGCAAAGAGGTTCATTAGTTAATGATCAATACCTGCGCTTTGATTTTTCTCATTTTGAGAAAGTAAGTGATGAAGATTTATTGAAGATTGAAGACTTTGTCAATGAGAAAATTGAACAAAATATTCCTTTAGAGTCAATGGTTGACATTCCAATTGAGGAAGCTAAAGGTATGGGTGCAATGGCCTTGTTTGGTGAAAAGTATGGTGATTCGGTTAGAGTGGTAAAGTTTGGTTCCTCAGTAGAATTATGTGGTGGAACCCATGTTTCAGAAACGGGTAGAATTAAGCAGTTCAAAATGATGAACGAAAGTTCTATTGCTGCAGGAATTAGAAGAATTGAAGCCTGGACTGGGAATAAAGTACTGGCTTATTATAAGGAACAAGAAGAAGTGTTAAATACCATTAAAGCGGCACTTAAGCAATCTCCAAAACCTGTAGAGACGATTGAAAAAATGCAACAAGAGAATGCAGAACTAAAGAAGAAATTAGCGAAGTTCTCTGAAATGCAACAAGCTCAAGTCAAAGAAGATTTAAAATCCAAGCTACAGGATATCAATGGAGTTCCATGTATTATTGAACTGGTGGATCTAGATAGTGCCGATGCCGTTAAGAACATCGCCTTTCAATTAAAGAATGAGCTAAGTAGCTTATTTATGGTGCTGGGTGTAGTTATCGACGGTAAGCCAATCTTAAGCGTTATGGTTAGTGAAGATTTAAGCAAATCTAAAAACTTTCACGCTGGAAATATAATAAGAGAGTTAGCCAAAGAAATCCAAGGTGGTGGCGGAGGGCAAGCCTTTTTTGCAAGCGCTGGTGGAAAGAATGCTAAAGGCATAGAAACGGCTTTGGCAAAGGCAAAAGAATTAAAATTTTAACTGTCCCGAAAGTTCGGGAGTAAATATTTAAGAGATGATGTGGTTTTATAAAAAATTATTGATTTACCGATTATACCTTGGTATTGTTTTATTAATTGGTGCTATTGCATTAGCCTTCATAGGAGAAAATTGGGGATGGTTTAGTCTCTGTTTGACGCTAGGATTAGTTGCTGTAGTTTCGCATTTCTTGTTTGGACCTTTACGTTTAATACAAGAGGCGATGCAAGCAGGGGATAATGAAGAAGCTCAAAAATATTTGAATATGATTCATTTCCCTAAGCTTTTAATCAAGCCTGTACGTCAAGGGTATTATATGATCAAGTCAAATATGGCTATGAACAATAAAAACTTTGATGAGGCAGAAGGTTATTTAAAGGATAGTCTTAAGAGCAAAAGTAGTTTAGCTGGTGAGGAGTTTGAAGGAGCTTCTTATTTACAATTAGGCATGCTTGCCATGCAAAAAGGAGATAGAAAAGAAGCCAAGAAGAATCTAAAACAAGCTTTAGCTAAAGGTTTGCCAGATGATGATAGTATGGCTGCTGCCCTGTTGCAATTGTCTTCAATTGAGATTCAGGGTCGCCAATTGAAACAAGGAAAAGAATACTTCAAAAAGGCGAAGAAATTGAAGCCTCAAACTAAAGAAATCAAAGAGCAGATTGCTCAAATGGGCAAGTATATTTCTAGAGTTAGGTAAAGCGAAGAAAGACCTGCCAAGTTTCTAAAACTTGGCAGGTCTAAATAATAGTAACAAACATCACCTGAGCTATTATTGTAAAGCCATTTCCCCTGTTTGAGATGAATTAGCTAATGAATATGAAGGTAAGATTAAAATCTATCGAGTGGATACTGAAGTAGAGCAAGAATTATCTGGTGCATTTGCAATTAGAAGTATTACTTCTATCCTAATCCTTCAAGATATAAGAACAGTCGAACAGCATTTACCGTACTCAGCTTTTAATAATTAAGTCGCCTGCTATTCAGTTTGGAGTGTCTCGCTCCGAAGCTTTTATTTACAAAAAAAGTCATAGGAAACCTTAGGACTAAACATAAAAAGACCAAACCGATCGGTTTGGTCTTTTTATTGTCAATAAGCTCCTTGTGAATTACCTAGCACCACATTTTATTTCATTTCAATAACAGCCAGTGTTAATCTAGAAATTGCAACAAGATTACCTTCTTCATTTTTAATTTCGATACTCCATACCTGACTTTGTCTTCCTATATGAATAGGTGTTGCTCGTCCTGTTACTAATCCACTGCTAGCTGCTCGTAAATGATTAGCATTAATTTCTTGACCAACAGTAGTTTTTTGAAGATCTATTAAACAAAGATAACCAGCCATGCTTCCGATGGTCTCGGCAAGAACAACAGATGCTCCACCGTGTAAAACTCCAAAGGGTTGAAGCGTTCGATTGTCAACCGGCATAGTGGCTTCTAAATAGTCCTCACCGAAAGCACTGAATTCAATTCCAAGGTGTTTAACCATATTGTTTTCACTCTTATTCAGTCCTTCTATTGTAAATTCCTTTTTCCAAATCATTTTTTCAGTTTATGGTTTACGGTATACATCTTTAGGTATAACGACTAACTACTCAAAATCCTTGTACAACATACTTGGTTGGATTTCCGTGTTATGCTGGTATTTCCCACTTTTGTATACATCATATTCTCCATCAATCGCGTGATAATAAATCTGACAGATTTCTACACCAGAATATATTCTAATAGGCTGCACACAGAATATCTCTAAAGTCCAAAAACCATCAAAACCCACATCACCGAAGCCTGCAGTAACGTGTATGAACATTCCTAAGCGACCAATAGAACTTCGACCCTCTAACATAGGTACATATCCTTCAGTTCTTGTATGCTCTAGCGTTCTTCCTAAATATAACTTATTCGTTTCAAGTAGTAAACCTTCTTCTGGAATGATAATTTTACTTGCTGTATTTGGAGTTTTCATGTCCAAGGTGTTGTTATCATAAACCATCAACTCATTAAACAGTCTCAGATTATAGCTGTTCGGATTGAGTTGTTTTTCTTCGAAGGGGTCGATAAATATATTCTTATCAATCTCTTCTTTTATTTTTTTACCGCTTAATATCATAATATCTATAATTGCTTACAAATATAAGGAAGCGCTCAAGCTTTTAGCGGGAAAGTTTATGAAATAATGTACAATTCGAACTAACTTTGTAAACCAAGTCGTTACTTGGTGTTTAACCCAATTAAAATTAGATATGAGTAAAATAGCTGTCCTACATAATAATCGATGTTCAAAGAGTCGAAATGCGCTTAGTTTATTGGATGAAAAAGGTATTGACTATGATGTTATACCCTATCTTGATGGGGTCTTAAAACTAGAGGGTATTAGAAACTTATTAAAGAAGCTAAATTTAAAGCCTCAGGATATTGTTCGGAAAGGAGAAGCAATCTTTAAAGAACAATTTAAGGGTAAAGAATTAAGTGATGAAGAATGGCTTCAAGCATTAGTCCAATATCCAAAGCTAATAGAACGGCCAATTGTGTATGATGCAAAATCAGCTGTTGTAGGTCGACCAATAGAGAATATTGAAAATTTTATTGAAAACCGAAAGTAAAATGATGAAGAATTTAAGATTAATATTCATGCTTAGTTTGTTTTTGTTTTCTTGTGAATCTGAACAAGAAAAACTAGTTGGTCAAATAAAAACGATTAGTTCAGCAATGAAAGAAGAAGCTTTCCCTAGTGAGGAAAACATGGATAAAGTGGTTGAATTATATGATAGTTATATTGATCAGTTTCCCGATACTGAAGAAACATACACCTACATGGAATTGAAGGCTAAGTATCTGTCAGCAAATAATAAACATGATGAGGCTTTATTAGCTTACGATGAACTTATTGCAAAGTATCCAGAAGATCTGAGAAGCGCTGATGCCCTATTTATGCAAGCATTTATAATTGAGAACTATATCATTGATATAGTAAAAGCCAAGGAAAAATATAGTGATTTTTTAAAACACTACCCTAATCATGAATTAGCTGATGATGCTCAATTTTCTATTGACAATTTAGGCATGTCTGATGAAGCCCTGTTGGAGAAATTGAAAGCCATGCTTCCAGATTCTGCAGAAATAGTTGAGACGAATTAAGAAACGGCTTCGCTGTACTTTTCAACGAATTGATCTACCCTTTTTAGTAAGCGAGTGCTACCAATGTAAATTGGACATCTTTGATGAAGTTCATGAGGTACAATGTCCATGATTTCTCTATGACCATCGCTTGCTCTTCCACCCGCTTGCTCCATTAAAAATGCCATTGGAATACATTCATAAAGCAATCGTAACTTACCTTTTGGATTGTCAGCTGTAGCCGGATACATGAATATTCCACCCTTTAATAAGGTCCTATGCATATCTCCAACCATTGAACCAATGTAACGTAAGCCCTTTCTCTTTTCATTCACTAACCAATCGATATATCGACGAGTATGTTCTGGAAAGAAAGCATAATTTGATTGATTAACGGCATAATACTTACCAGTATCAGGGGTTTGAATGTTTGGATGTGATAAGCAGTATTCACCTATACTCGGATCTAAAGTAAAACCATTTACTCCACTTCCAGTACTATATACCATCATGGTTGAACTACCATAGATTATATAACCTGCAGCCACTAATTTATTCCCTTCTTGAAGAAAGTCATCTAGATTAGCTACTCCCTTAGGAGATATTCTCTTATAAATTGAAAAAATAGTTCCGATACTTGCGTTAATATCGATGTTTGAAGAGCCATCTAAAGGATCCATCAAAACAACATAATGCGCATTGTGACCATCTTCAGTGTCGACAACTATGACATCTTCATTTTCTTCACTTCCAATGCCAGCACATTGCCCACCATTCTTAAGGTATTCAATAAGCATATTGTTAGCATAAACATCTAGCTTTTGCTGTTCTTCGTCTTGCACGTTAGTAGCACCTGCGGCACCTAATATATCTACCAATCCCGCTTTGTTTACTTCACGGTTGATTATTTTAGAAGCTACCCCTATATCTCGGAGTAATTTAGATAGATTGCCTTTCGCATCAGGATAATCTTTTTCTTTTAAGATGATGAATTCGTCTAGTGTAGTCCCATTGTAACTATTCATAGTCTAGTCTTTGTGAGCGGCTAAGATAAGTTTATTAATACATATTCAAACTGAATTTTCTCATTACCTTTATCGAAATTTTAATGCATGCAAGTATTTAAGTTTGGTGGAGCTTCAGTTAAGGACGCTGAAAGTATCAAGAATGTAGCTACTATATTGAAAAGACATGAAGATGTTGAAAAGGTAGTTATCGTATCTGCTATGGGTAAAACTACCAACGCACTGGAAGAGGTCGTAAACTTGTACATTAAAAAGGATAAGAAATATTTGCAGTATCTGCATGAGGTCAGAGAATACCATCAATTCGTATCTGATGATTTGTTTGGTTTAAAAAGTCCTATTCAATATAAGATATTCGCTTTGTTTGACATCGTAGAAAATTTTTGTTCTAGGAATAACTCTGAAAGTTACAACTTCATTTATGACCAAATTATTAGCGTTGGCGAATTAGCTTCTACTACACTAGTAGCTGCATATTTAAACCATGCTGGCATAAAGAATAAGTGGTTGGATGCAAGAGAGCTAATACGAACAGATCACGCCTTTACAGATGCTCAAATACAATGGAGTACTACTCAAGAACTCGTTAATAGTAAGTTTAAAGATAAATCACATAACACCTATATAACTCAAGGATTTATAGGAAGCACCGAAGAACGTTTCACTACCACATTAGGTAGAGAGGGCTCTGACTTCACCGCTGCAGTATTATCTTATTGTTTGAATGCAGAAAAATTGCTTATCTGGAAAGATGTTGAAGGAGTAATGAACGCTGATCCTAAACAATTTAAGGATGCCATTCTAATTCCTAAGATTGCCTTTAAAGAGGCCATTGAGATGACTTATTATGGAGCAAAAGTTATTCATCCAAAAACTATTCGCCCATTACAAAACAAAAACATTCCTTTAGAGGTACGATCATTCATTAAAAGTGACAAAGGTGGGACACTTATTCATTCTTTTAAAGAAGAAATTAGCTATCCTCCCATTATCGTTCGAAAAGAAGATCAAGTATTGATCAGTTTCTCTGCAGATGATTTTTCATTCATTGCTGAAAAACACATGCAAGAAATCTTTGGAGTTTTCGCTGCTGTCCGTCTGCATATGAATATGATGCAAAACGGGGCAATTAACTTTGTGGCCGCTGTAGATAATAAACCTGAAAAGATTCAAGAAGTTGTAAAGCTTTTAGAAAACATCTTTAGTATAAGTATTACTTCAGAACTAGATTTGCTCACTATTCGTCACTACAATGATGCAGTTTTAAACAGTGAGCTTTCTGGCAAATCTATATGGTTAACTCAAAAAACGAGAGAAACGATTCAGGTGTTGTGCAAGGTCTGATTATTGAACTAAGGTTACATTACCATAGATATGTTCTGTTTCATTACTTAATTCTTTGGTGTAAGCTATATTGTAAACGTAAACACCTAATCCTGATTTTTTACCGTGTATTTGTCCATCCCAACCATCTTCAGCATTATCTGTTTTATACACTAGGCTACCCCATCTGTCATAGATTGTAAATGAGAAGTAAGAGAATCCTTCATCACAAGTGCTTATGCTTCTGAATATATCATTTACTCCATCACTATTAGGACTAAATCCTGACGGCATAAGCACTGCACAGTTGTCAATACAATCTTCCATTTCAACAAACATAGAATCAGATACTTCACAACCCGTAATAGGCTCTTCAAAAGTCACTGAATACCATCCAGTAGAAGTTGGACTCATGTGTTGACCTATTGTTCCATCATTCCACTCTAGGTTCACTCCATCTAAATCAGCGAAAATTACATTGTCGTCATGAATACATAAAGTAGTATCCTGTAATGAATCAATTGGAGTGCTTTCGTGAATAGTAAGCCCCATAGTGTCAATAAACTCATTTCCACATAAACCTTCCATTGCAACATAGAAGCTATGCTCACCAAACCCTATCTCATCGATTACAAACTTATCGGTGTTTGTTCCTTTATAAGTAAAGTTGTCTTCCAAATCATAAGCTACATCTTCGATGATTACGCCCCATTGATATTTTTGAATGTAAGATGAAGATGTCCTTAACACGTGATTTTGTACATCACAAACTGTAGCATCTGGAATTTCATTCAAAATACCATTTTGTAATACCTGGATGGCAATGGTATCTTCGTTAACACATCCATTACTATCCTCCCCTACAACTTGATAAATTGTAGTCCCTAAAGGAGGAGTGATTGTGTCACCGTCATTGATCCCATCGTTCCAAGTATACGTGTTTGCTCCTTGTGCATAAAGCATTGTAGAACTTCCTTCACATATTATATTGTCAGTTGATAATGCGAAAATAGTAGGTGTTGGAAATACGGTAATATCGATACTAGCTGAGTTCTGACAGCCATGGGCATTAGTTCCAACTACATCGTAAGTAGTTGTTCCCACAGGAGGGATAAATGATATTCCATTATCTACTCCATTACTCCATGAGTAACTTTGCGCACCAGAACCTGATAAGAGGATACTTGTTCCTTCACAGATATTGTTATCACTTGTATTCGCTCCCACATCCGGCAAAGTATTCACCATTACATTCAAACTCGTTTGACTTTGACAACCGTGAATATCCGTTCCAACAACTTGGAAGCTATTTAAACCTAGATTAGGTAAGAATGGTACATCATTAATAATGCCATTCGTCCATTGATAAGTATCAGCACCACTTGCCGTTAATGTTGATAGATTTCCAGCACAATTGATATTTGGACTAGCAGTTATTTGAATAGTTGGTAGTGGGTTAATCGTTAATAGAATAGAATCTTGATTAACACAACCAAAGTTGTTTGATCCTGTAAGGATATAATTTGATGCACTAGATAAAGGCACAAATGCTTGAGCATCTATTACTCCATTATTCCATGTATAGCTATGCGTTTCAGTTCCTGAAAGAGTTACACTCTGGCCAGCACAAACAACGTTTGCAGTTGTATTGATTCCAAAAACAGGTTTTGGATGAACTTGTACTTGTATACTATCATAAGAAACGCATCCATTTGTATCCGTTCCACATACCACATAAGTCGTCATTCCAACAGGAGGAACAAAACTTACTCCATTACTTACTCCGTTGTTCCAAGTATAACTTAGTGCTCCTGAACCGTGTAAGGTAACGCTCTCATCTTCACAAACTGTATTATTTGTGCTTGACACACCAATCGTAGGAAGCGAATTTGTCATGAACTGAATAGAATCAGAACTTACACAACCATTCACATCCGTACCCGTTACGATATATGTATTTAAGCCTAAAACTGGTGCAAAACTTTGTGAATCAATTAATCCATTATTCCAAGTAAATGTTGAAGCACCAGATCCGTATAGAATCATTTGACTACCATCACAAACTTGTGATTGGTTAGCATTAGCTGCTACATTTGGTAATGTATATACTGTTAAAGCAATATCTGCATCATTTACACATCCGTTAGCATCAGTTCCAATAACATTATAGTTGCTGATAGAAGCGTTAGGAATAAAACTAACTCCATCTTGTACGCCATTGTCCCAAACATAAGATTGAGCGCCACTAGCATTAAAAGTAACAGGGCTGCCATCGCAAACTGCCTGAGCACTCGCACTAGCTGTTACGTTTGGTATAGGTAATGTAAAAATTTGAATTTCAATGCTATCTCCTTGACTGCATCCATTACTATCTGTAGCATTAACTGTATAATTACTTAGACCAACAGGAGGAGTAAAAGCTTGTCCGTCAATTACGCCATTGTTCCAAACATAAGTTTGAGCTCCAGACGCGGCAAGAATTATATTCTCTCCAACACAGATGCTATCTTTACTTGAAACTGCAACAACTATAGGTAATGGATTAACTAGTATGGTAATACTATCCATGGCTATACATCCATTGATGTTTGTACCTGTCATTATATAAGTCGTATTTCCTACAATAGGCATGAAAGGAACTCCATTCACAACTCCGTTAGTCCAAGTATAGTTTAATGCTCCAAATCCACTTAATGTTAAAGAATCCCCATAACAAATTGGTCCTCCTGGTGTTGCGTTAACACCAATGATTGGATTAACAGTAATTTGAACAGTATCTGAATTTGTACATCCATTAGAATCTACTCCTTGAACGATGTAATCCGTTATTCCAATAGGAGGAGTAAAAGCTATGTTATCGGATACGCCATTATTCCATATATAAGAATCGCCTCCTGAACCAGTCAAGATTGCGGTTTCCCCATTACACAAATTACTTGCGTTAGCATTTCCTTGTATAGTTGGTGGTTGGCTAATACCAATAGTTGCAGTTGCCGTAATTTGACAAGATCCACTAAAGAAGGCTATTGCTTCAAATGATTCGGTAAAGCTTGGTGCAACATTTACAAATGTATCATTTATGATAGTTAAGGATGGACTAGGTGCCCAATACGTGCTATCTGGAGTTACATTAGCTTCCATTGAAATATTTCCAATTCCACCCGGACAAACTAGGTCGCCATAAGTCAAACTTATTGAATTTGTATTTGGCAAAACATCTACGGTATAGGTATAAGTTGAACTTCCCACAAGTGGGCAAGCGTCATCAACAATATTGATAGAGAAGAAGTTTAAACCAACATCTCCTGCCTGAGGGAACCAACAGAAAGTACCTGTTGGTAATTGTGAGCCATTATTACTTACAACAAATGTTGCTGCAGGAATTTCCTGATTCCAACTAATATTTAAACTGTCATTATCTGAATCAGAAAATGATAAGTTAAAACAAACTTGACTGTTTTCACAAACGCTAATCAAAAAATTTAAAGAGTCTACTCCTGGAGTATTGTTAATCCCTGAAGCAACCGGTGGAACATTCGCACATGCAATAACATTGAATTGAATGTCACGAAGGGATTCACCAATTTTTACCCCATCTCTAAACTCCTCTACTAAAATACACATTACACCTACTTGCTGTGCAGTTGGAGTAAAAGTTATCGATCCAGTATTTGCATCAATGTTAATCGGGTTAGCTGTAATTAAAGGAGTTGACCCATTAAACCCTGGTAAGTATTCAACTGAATCATTATTCGCTTCGTAGCAGTTACTTGGGCTAAAATATAAAGAATCTCCATCTGGGTCATAAACCCCATGATTATAAACCACTGGTTGATTAACACATACAATTGGTGCTGGATAGTTATTAAAAACTGGAGAGTTATTTAAAGCAGTTACATCGAAATGAGTAGTGGATAAATAGATATGTTCACTTCCCGGATCCGTCAATGTAGTAATGATGTGATTTCGACAACACAATGTATAATCGAAAGTAACATCAGTACATGAAGGAGGAATTGTAACAGTAGCAACATAGATATGTTCTTCAATGCCTATATTCCCAAAACCACCTTGACATGCTGATGGAAGACCAGGACATAAAGGGGTGATATCAATATTACTAATTCTACTGGCAGAAACAGTTCCTGAATCACAGCTTCCCCTCCAAAAGATGTCTATATCGCTGTTAAGTGAAATCCCATTACAATCTCTATAGATTCTCAGGGATACATCATAAGTATTGGGGCCTGTTTGTTCATACATTAAATCTCCACCCAATGCATGTGTTGCATGAGCATTTTTGAGGAAGAGTGATAATGAAAGGACGAGGAAGAAAAGGTATGATTTTCTCATATCATCAAGTTTTGTCGTTAAAAAAAGTAATTAGTCGTGTGCTTATTTACGGCCTTGATATGCTTAAAGTTTCAGATGTGGGTACCTGAATTGACAAAAATATTTTGGCATGATAAATTTGTAAACTATATGTAAAGATTAATTATTCGACCTAAATACGTATAAGTCGTTGATATTCAACAATTAATATATAGGGTAAGAAAAAATTAAATTTGGTATAATTTAGAATATAAGCGGAATACGATAACGCTATTTGGCTCTAAACTTATTTCTAAATCTTGCATAGCAGAATCAAAAATTAGATTTTCCAAACTTCATTAACCGAATAATCGCGAATTAAGCATAGGAGTTTTTCCCAATCAATATTGTACTGAATTAGTTGCATGCCTCTATTAAAAAAGCGGATCGCTTTAGAACCATTTTGAAGGGGTTTGAGCCAAATTTCAAAGAATGGATTCTCATAGATTCTAAACCCTTGGATACCCAAAGGATCCTGATCGATGGCTGTCATATCTTTGTTTGTAAGAATAGCTAAAGTGGTTTCATCCACCTCTCGCGAATGATTACCTACTTCTAACATGTCTGGGTCATTCCAAGCACCTCGTTTCGCCTACTGTGCTAATGGAGCATTTAAATCGATGATTTCTTCTACATTTTTCCAGATATGATTCCCTCTACAATCAAAGTAAGGCTCAATATCCCAAGTAGGTCTACACAGATGTGCAAATTCTGGCCCTCATTCCTAATTACATCCCTATAAATAGTATCCCTATCAAGCTTATAAAGCCCCTCATCCATTACTGGGTAGATGTTTTTCGCTAGTTTGATGCCATGATGGCAACAATCGTACTTGATATAATCTACTCCCCAATAGGCATAAGTCTGTGCTTGGAATCATTTTAATTGTAACATTAATGAATATGCTTAAAGGAATAGCTGATGTTATGGCTAGTAGCGGCATGAAAGAAGCCTTTTATGAGTATCTAGTTTTCGATGACTGTTGGCAAATTGATCGTTATTCTGATGGAAAGATAATTGCGGATCCTACCAATTTTCCTTCTAGAATCAAAGCATTGCTTGACTATGTGCATAGTAAAGGCTTAAGTTTGGCATCTATAGTGATGCGGAAAAAAAGACTTGCAAAGAGCGTCCAGGAAGTTTAAATACCAGGCTTAAGCAAACAAAAATTAGGTATTTTTTCATCTATATAGATTTCTATTTTTTTCTCTTAATAACAGTATCAGCAATCTTCAATAACTCTTCTTTAGAATTGTTTGTTTTGATGCTATATAAACTTTCCAAACTAGCTGATACATAGTCCTTCATTTGTTGATCACAATAAGCCTTTCCTCCGCTAGATTCAAATATTCGTTTAACGGCAGTAATCTTATCCGCTTCGTTTCCATCTTTAGTTGAGTAAAGCTTAAGTAATTCTTGTTTTTCTTCATCATTAGCCCGCTCTAGACTAGCGATAAACAATAGAGTCTTTTTATTATTCAAGATATCTCCACCAATCCGCTTACCAAGTTGTGCATCGCCAAAAGAGTCTAAATAATCATCTTGAATCTGAAAAGCTATTCCGAGAAAACGACCAAATTCGTAAAGGTGTGCTTGATCTTCTTTAGACGCATTGGCCATAAAACCACCCATTTGAAGACTACAAGCCAGAAGCACTGCAGTTTTGTACTCGATCATCTTGATATAGTCTTCCTCAGGCACTCTTTCCATCGACTCGAAGTCTACGTCCATTTGCTGACCTTCATGAATCTTAATGGCTGTTTCACTAACTAAATCGAAAAGTTCTGAATTCGTTTGACCATTGACTTTACAAGCTAGTTGTAAAGAAATGATAAACATAAAATCGCCACTAAGGATGCCAGAGTTTAATCCGAATTTTTTATAAACCGTTTCCTTTCCTCTTCGCACATCAGAGTTATCCATAATATCATCGTGAACTAAGGTGAAATTGTGAAACAACTCCATTCCGTAAGCATTCAAAATGACATCGTCTATTTTGCCATTAAACAGCTCATGTGCATAAATCAAAAGCAAAGGTCTTATGTATTTCCCACCAGATTCCATGGCATAGGAAATAGGCTCATACAAGGTTTTAGGTGCACGTTTAAAATATGCTTGATGTAATTCTTGGAATTTCTCTTGTAAAACTAAGTTGTAACTCATTTTAGGATTATATTAATTGTATGAATTTACTCAACAATCTCTAAATCTATTTGTTTATCATTTAAGCTGGTTTTTTTAACGACAACTTTGACACTGTCACCAATTTGATACACCTTACTAGTGTTGGTTCCGGTTAATCGCATGTTCTCTACATCAAATACAAAGTCTTCATCCATCGCATTAATAGGAACCATTCCTTCACATTTATTGTCTACTAATTCAACGAAGAATCCTCTAGCAATCACGCCACTAATGATACCTTCATACGTTTCACCAATTCGGGTAGATAAATATTCCACTTGTTTATACTTAATTGCTTCTCTTTCTGCTTTTTGAGAATTACGCTCCATTAAGCTAGAATGATTACACAACTCTTCCAATTCATCATTGGTGTATCGAGGGCGCTCTTTCAATAAGTTTTGAAGCAATAAACGATGCACTAACACATCAGGATATCTTCGGATAGGTGAGGTAAAATGGGTGTAATGCTCATAAGCCAAACCATAATGACCAATATTCTTAGTTGTATAAACAGCCTTAGCCATAGAGCGAACTCCTAGCCTACCTAGAACCCCAAGTTCTGGCTTCTGCTGTATGATTTCCATTAAGTTATTTAAAGCATCTCTTGCTTGCTCTTCATCTCTGAAGGCAATGCTATATCCAAAACGCTTTGCAACGTTAGATAAAGTTTGAAGCTTAGAAAGATCTGGTTTATCATGCACCCGATAAACACCTGCATTGTTTCCTTTCCCTTTTTCAGCCTTGGCTAAGAACTTAGCAACTGTAGTATTAGCAAGTAACATAAAATCTTCAACTAAAAGATTCGCATCTGTTCTTTCTTTAACATAAACTTCAGTAGGAACTGCATTTTCATCTAATTTGAAGCGTACTTCATCTCCAGTATCGAAGTTAATAGATCCGTTCTTCGTTCTTTTCTCTCTAAGTGAATAAGCAATTCTATTTAAGAAATCTAGTTCCTCAAAGAATTCTCCTTCTTGATTATCTAAAATTTCCTGGACTTCACCATAAGTAAATCGTCTATCAGACTCAATCACTGTTTTGGCAAATGAATATTGAACAATTTTATACTTATCATCAAATTCAAATAGTACTGAAAAAGCACATTTTTCTTCATGTGGTCTTAATGAACATACTAGATTTGACAACTTCTCAGGTAGCATTGGACAAACTCTGTCTGGCAAATAAACTGATGTAGCTCTGAGTTGAGCTTCTCGGTCTATTGCACTGCCTGGATAAACATAGTGTGATACATCTGCAATGTGCACACCTATTTCAAAATTCCCATTTTTCAAAGGTTTGATAGATAAAGCATCGTCAAAATCTTTAGCATCAACTGGGTCAATAGTAAAGGTTAACTCTTCTCTATAATCTAAACGCTCATTGATTTCATGCTTGGATATTTTTTCATTAATCTTATCTGTTTGAGCAATAACATCACTTGGGAAGACAATATTGAATCCTTTTTCCATGAGGATAGTTCGCATTTCCAATTCATTTGGAGAAAGATTATCGAGTTTCTCCATAATCTTACCCACTGGATTTTTTCCAGCAGTATCGTGCCAATTCACAATGTGAACAACAACTAAATCACCAGTTTTAGAATCCATGGTAAAGCTTTCCGGCACAAACACATCGAAAGGAATTCGATCATTGGTAGGAATAGCAAATCCAAAGCCATCGGCTTCTTGGAACTTACAAATAAACTCACTTTGTGAATGCGTTACAATTCGTATAATCTTACCTTCAGGCTTCTTCTTATCGTATTTTGTAATTTCTATCTCAACAATATCATTTGACATAGCATTCATAGTCAGTTTTCTAGGGATTTTAACATCCGCATCCAAATCTTCTATAATCACATACCCCACTCCACTTTGAGCTAAATCTAGTTTTCCTTGAAGGGTCTCATTCGGTTTAGCTAAGAATTTCTTCTTTGAGATTTTTCCAGTTTCACTAAAATTTACTAGATTTCTTTTTTCTAAGCGACTGATAGCGTGTTCAATTTTCTCAATACTGTATTTTTTAGAGAAATGGTTAAAGATAATGTCGGGGTTCAGCCCTACTTTTCTTTTTGTTTCGATATATTTTAGAATTGCTCCATCAATTCCCGAGTTACCACTCTTTTTATTCTTCTTTGTTTTCTTTCTAGGCATCTTTTTTTCGTCCTCGTATTTATATTTTTTAAAGTGCAAAGGTAACAAAAGCAAACTATTGAGTTATTATTAAATCATTATGCTTGCTTTAAACCCATAATTGGTAAATTTGGCATTTTTCTTGTTGAACACTTATAAAATCAACTTATGTTTAAATACGTCGTTATAATTCTTCTGATAAGCACCGCAACTAAAACTTGTAATCAAGAGAACACAGAAGAAAAAAACAGGTATGAAATGCCGGAAAAAACCACTTCAATCGAAGCCCTTAATCGTTTACATGACATATGGGCTTTAACAGCTATAAAAGGTGAAGACATTAATAAAGAACACTTCTCAGCGGGGGTGCCTACCCTGGAAATATTTGTTGTAGATAAAAGAATTGGTGGTTTTAGCGGTTGCAACAACTACTTCGCTAGCATCGAATATTTAGACGAAAATAAAATTGCGCTTGGCGCAATTGCTTCTTCAAAGCAGTACTGCTTTGAAGTAGATGAGCATATATTCTTCGAGCATATGAATAAGGTTCAACGCTACCAATTAGAGAAAATACAATTATTCCTATTTGAAGGAGATGAATTACTCTTGACTTTCAAAAAGGTAGACTAAACACTCGACATGCTCTTTAGACTCTTTTTAATGCTTAGTATTCTATACCGTTATCAGTGTCAAATTTATGCGCAAGATTTAAGCCTAGTTGCCTTACTTCCTACTTCAATCAATGAAAGCTCTGGCTTGATTCATCTGAATGGGAAACTAATCACACATCTTGATTCTGATAATCCTAATGCCTTATTTGAAATAGATACTACCGATGGAACAATCATACGCACAGTTTATATAACTAATGCCTCTAATATCGATTGGGAAGACATCTGTTATGATGATGATTTTATCTATATAGGAGACTTTGGCAACAATAGCGGGTCGCGCACCAATTTAAGGATATATAAAGTGGCAATTTTAGATTATCTCACCAGCACTAATGACTCTATTTTAGCTGACACTTTATCGTATTCGTATTCAAATCAAGTAGACTTCACCTCTGGATCAAACAACACCAACTTTGATGCCGAAGCGATGATATCATTTGGTGATAGCCTGTATATATTCTCAAAAAATTGGTTAAACAATACTTGTGATATATACGCTTTAAGTAAAAATCCGGGCAATTCATCTATTGCTAAAATTGATAGTTTTAACAGCGAGGGATTGATCACTGGCGCAAGCTATTTGAATAGTTCTAATGAATTGTTCCTATGCGGATATGGCCCTCCAATTCCATTCGTTATTCAAATAAACAACTTCACTGGATTCCCCTTGTCTGCTAATCAAATCAATCATCAAATGGTGCAGGTTCCAACGGGTAGTTCTGTCCAGATTGAAGCTATTACCCATAAGGATTCAGAAACCTTATATATAAGTTCAGAAACTAGCGTATTAGGGTCTTCTGCTCTATTCACTCTGCAAAAATCAAGCTTAGTTGGTCTCCATGATATTCAAAAATCAATTAGAACACTCTATCCAAACCCAAGCACTTCTATACTGCATGTTGACAAACACATTGATGAATATATAGAGCTATACAATGCAGGGGGACAATTAATCTCCAGTACGTTTAAGTCTTCTTTTTCAACTACCTTTTTAGATCCAGGGTTTTACCAAGTATTAATTAGAGATTCAAAGCACCATATAATTAGTCGTAAATCGCTCATTATTAAGGACCAATAAGCATCCATTTTTCTGTACACACAATACTAAGCACTGTTAATCGTTTAATAGGGTAAATCCACAATTCCAGCCTATCTGAGACTATCTTTACCCAAGCTTTTTTGAGCATCTATGAGAACGATAAAAAAGATATTGTGGTTAAGTATACTCACTTTACTATTACTGATAGTAGGTTTTAGTGTCTTTTTATTTATTCAGAAAGACTTCATCAAAAACCAAAGTATAAAGGCTCTCAACAGTCAATTAGAGACTCTGATTAATGTAGAAGGTGCTATCGATTTAACCTTTATCTCTACCCTTCCTAATATTACCTTAAGTTTTAATGAAGTGTACATTGCGGATAATCTTCGCACAAATGATACGCTAGCTGCGCTGGATAATGTGCGTCTACAATTGAATCCTTGGTCACTGTTAAAAAAGGATGTCACCATTGATGGTATTCACGCAAGAGATGGTTTCATTCATCTTTATACTGATGAAACAGGTCGAAGTAATTATGACATACTAAAGGCCAAAGAGAACGAAGGAGAAAGTAGTCTTTTGCAGTTAAGTAAGATCGCCCTGCACAATGTGTATGTCGTATACGATGATGAGGAGAACAACATATACACTCATGTACTCAGTATTGAAAGTGAAATTGCGGGTTCGTTTTACGAGACCGATTTTGACTTGATCATAAAAACAGATTTATTCAATCATCAGTTACTTATAGATGGAACGCCCCTATTTTCTGGAAAAAAATTAGCTGGCAAGCTAAAGATGACCTACACCGGAAAAGATGGATGCATCAATTTTGATCAGAACACGATTAGAGTACAGAATAATGATTTCTTGGTATCCGGAGCTATTTGTGCAAAGACTAAACAGATTGATTTGAGTGCTTCTGCTGATGGTAGTAACTTAAAGGAAGCGCTAAGTCTTGTCCCTGAAGAATGGTTAGGTGTTACAGCTATTAATGGAAATGGTGCTTTTGACATCAAAGCCTTGATAATTGGTGAGCTCAATAATCCTAATATCCAATTAGATTTCAGTATTAAAGAAGGTACTTTATCTTTCGAAAAAGAAAAACTAGATCTCACTAATTTAAACTTGAATGGATCTTTTGTTAAGTCCCCATATAATAAGCAAAGCCTTATTATGAAAGAGTTTTATGCTGTAATAGACGGTTCAGAACTTCATGGTGATTTTAATATTCCAGACCTTAACAACATTAAGCTTAGGGCAAATTTAAACGGAAACTTAACTAAAACATTAATAAACAGTGTTCTTCCTGAAGCCATTCTAGTGACCCATGGTTCTATCAACGTACAAGACTTATCACTACTAATCCATCAAAATAAAGCGGATAGCTTATGGCAATTGGAAAGTATAGAAGGTAGTTTGAGTTTAGATTCTCTAGAAGGCAATATCACCTCTCTTTCTCTACCTTTTCTATGTACAGGTAAATTAATTGGTAAAGAAAACTTCCTTAGAGGAGAAAACATACAGTTAAATATTGGAGATAATGATCTATCCTTTAATGGCGAATTACGAAACTTGATGACTATTGTACTGAATCAGGAGAAGGAAAGCATGCTAGATTTAGGTATTGAAGGCAGTTTACGAAGTCGATACTTTAATCTGAATGATTTTATTAAAGATAGTCAGAGCAGTAGTAAGGTATCGACTGAGAAAGACATTCACTTCCCTCCTATTTATGGCACACTTGATCTAGAAATCGATCACTTAGTTTATCAAAATCTTGATGTAACAAACGTCCATTTAGATGCCCTAGCCAATAATTCTGCTTATACATTTACCATTAAAAACGCTGAAGCTTTGGGTGGGACATTTGATGGACATTTACTGACGAATGTCAACCAAAATGATTTTGAAATCAATCTAAACTGCGATATCAATGATGTAGAGATTCAAGCGCTGTTTGATGCTTTCGATAACTTTGGTCAAGAAGATTTAGGAAGTGACAATATCAAAGGTTTAATGAGTTGCCACTTAGCTTTTAGTGCAACATGGAAAGACTTCACTCATTTTGATGCAGAGAATTTCATTATGCAAAGTCATATCGTATTGAAGGATGGTGAGTTAATCAATTTCGCTCCACTACTAAGCTTATCAGGAAAGCTAGAGCTGGAGCAGTTAGAGCATTTGTACTTTACCGATCTAGAAGCAGATATTACTGTAAAGAATCAGTGGATTCACATTCCTATGACCAACATTCAAACCAATTTATTGAGTTTAGAGGCTGGCGGGAGACATAGCTTTGATAACGATATAGATTATAAGCTGATTCTAAACTTAAAGAATCTGTTAGCCGCTAAGTTTAAAAAGAACAAAACCAAGGAAGAAGATTACGTTAATGATGCTAAAGGGGGGATTAATCTTTACATAAGTATGACAGGGACAGCGGACAATCCAGTAATAAAATACGATAAGCATAGCGTTAAGGATAAAATTAAAAGTGACTTCAAAGAGGAAAAGGAAGAATTCAAGAATCTCTTTAAAAAAGACGAAAAGAGTGAATTTGAACAAAATGAAATTAAATTTGAAGAACTTAAAGAAAAAGACAAGTATTTAGAATGGGAAGATTAGGCATTCTATTTGAATAATAATATGGATATATACCAACGAAAATCAGGAATTAAGGTGGTATTGCTTATCGCAGCAATACTCATAGCAGCAGGCTCGTTATGGTATACCAACCAATTAGCTGGTAAGATAGCCAATGAGGAGGAGAATAAGGTTCGACTTTGGGCTCAAGCATTAGAGAAACGAGCTAATTTGGTTAAGATTACTGGAAACCTCTTTGAGAAAATTGCCACCAATCAACGGCAGGATATAGAGAATTGGGCAGAAGCTACAAGCTTAATCATCAAGACTGAGGATATGGAGTCCATATCCTTCTTGAGTAAGATAATTATTGGCAACACCAATATCCCAGTTATTCATGCTACTAATGATGATACTATTATTGACTATAGAAATATTACTATACCCGCTGATGTTGACACCTTGGCTTATATAGATAGTTTGTTTCTTTCTCCTACTTTTCAAACTTATCCTCCAGTTGAAATCAATTATATTACTGGTCAGAATTTCATCTACTACAGTGATTCGAAAATTTTCTCTGAATTGAAGAAAACCTTAAATGATCTTATTGAATCATTTATCTCTGAAATCGTAGTAAATTCTGCTTCACTTCCAGTTGTATTGATTGATGAAAATCAACATGTTATAGCTAGCGGAAACATTAACAAAGAGCTCTTATCTCCTATTATCCTAGATCAAACTTTGGCTGAAATGAAAGCGGAGAACCAGCCTATTCAACTAGACCTAGGTGATGAACGAAAACGGACAGTTTACTATAAAAATTCAGTCATTCTAAAGCAGTTAAAAGCCTTCCCTTTCGTTCAATTATTCCTATTCAGTATATTAATGCTTGTAGCCTACCTGGGCTTTAGCAGTACTAGAAATGCCGAACAAAATAGAGTTTGGGTGGGAATGGCAAAAGAGACCGCCCATCAATTAGGCACTCCTATTTCATCCTTGGCTGCTTGGTTAGATTACATGAAAGAAATGCCAGATGACGCGGTTATGAATGAGCAGTTCATTCATGAAGTTGAAAAGGATGTGGATCGTTTAGGGCTTATCGCGGAGCGATTCTCTAAAATTGGATCTAAAGCAGATCTAGAAGTTAGAGATGTACGCACAAGTATTGAGAAAGCGGTATCCTACATGGAAAAAAGGAGTTCAGATAAAGTAAGCTTCGAATTAGAAATTGAAGAAGAGGAAACTGAATTCGCCATCAATGAAGCATTGTTTAATTGGGTAATTGAAAACCTAATTAAGAATGCATTAGATGCCATGGAAGGTGTTGGTTCCATTAAAGTGAAAGTCTTTAAATCTGCCAAAAATGTAATCATTGATGTGATTGATTCCGGCAAGGGAATTCCAAGTGGTAAGTTTGAAACTGTATTCCAACCTGGCTTTAGCACAAAGAAACGTGGCTGGGGATTAGGACTTTCACTCGTCAAACGAATTATTGAGAATTACCACAAAGGGAATATATATATTAAAGAGTCAGACGTAAAAGGCACCTGCTTTAGAATTAAACTCCCATTGGTTTAAGCATTTCATTCAACATTTTAAATACAAGATTATTAATTAACTTTATGCCACCAAATTTTAACGTATCATGACGGAAGATGTATTAGGCAATTCGCAGAAAGCGATTGAATTAGAAGACAAGTATGGAGCACACAATTATCACCCATTACCAGTAGTATTAAAGAAGGGTAAAGGGGTATTTGTTTGGGATGTAGATGGAAAAGTTTACTTTGATTTTTTATCTGCTTACTCTGCAGTAAATCAAGGTCACAGTCACCCAAGAATTATAAAAGCACTAGTAGATCAGGCGCAAGAGCTGACATTAACCTCTAGAGCATTCTATAACAATTCTTTAGGAGAGTACGAACAGTTTATTACTAAGTATTTTGGCTTTGATAAGGTTCTGCCAATGAACACTGGAGTGGAAGCAGTAGAAACTGCATTAAAACTTTGTAGAAAATGGGCTTATGAGAAAAAAGGAGTTCCTGCTAATAAGGCTAAAATCATTATGGTTGAGGCTAATTTCCACGGAAGAACATTAGGGGTGATTTCAGGTTCAACAGATCCTGATAGTCGCGAAGGATTTGGTCCTTATCTACCTGGATTAGAAATTATTCCTTACAATGATACGAAAGCGCTTGCCACAGCTTTAGAAGATCCGAATGTTGCAGGATTCTTAGTAGAGCCTATCCAAGGTGAAGCTGGGGTGGTTGTTCCAGATCAAGATTACTTATCTACTTGTAAGGCTCTATGTGAAGAGGCTAATGCTTTATTTATTGCAGATGAAGTACAAACAGGGCTAGCAAGAACAGGACGCTTATTAGCCGTGTGTGGTAATTGTAACTGTAAAGGCTTTTGTGAAAACAATTATGAAACTAGACCAGATATCTTAATCTTAGGCAAAGCCTTATCAGGTGGAGCATATCCAGTTTCAGCAGTTTTAGCTGATGATGAAATCATGTTGTGTATTAAGCCAGGAGAACACGGTTCTACTTATGGTGGAAACCCAGTAGCCTGTAAAGTGGCTATTGAAGCATTGAAAGTGTTAGAAGATGAGCGCTTAGATGATAATGCTCGATTATTAGGTAAGTACTTACGTCAAGAGTTAAGAAAAATCGATAGTAAATTGATTAATCTTGTTAGAGGTAAAGGCTTACTAAATGCTATCGTAATAAATGATAGCCCAGAAAGCAGCACTGCTTGGGATCTTTGTTTAAAGCTTCGTGACAATGGATTATTAGCAAAACCCACTCATGGAAACATTATTCGCTTAGCTCCCCCTCTTGTTATAACTAAGCAACAACTTGACGAGTGTATAGAGATTATTAGAAAGACTTTCGCCGAATATGAAGCAAAATAGTCGACTTCTATTTATAGAATAGTTGAATTGTTCCGGGGTGCAGATGGCTTATGATCTATTTCACTGGCAGGAGTCAATCCTAAAAAGACTTTACCTTCTTGCCCTAGTTCTACATAATGGTAATCATCTTCATTTTCTTCGTGGCAAGATTGGACGCCAAATAGTAAAACAGCACTGATAATTATTAATCTAAGTCTTTCATAAAGTTGCGTTGCACAAAATTAATAAAGCTTATAGGTATTAATCGAGAGACAAAATCTCCAGCATGTGCTTCGCTACCAATAAGAATTCGTTTCTTATTGCTTTTGACACCATCTACAATTACTCGAGCTGCCTTCTGAGGTGAATTCTTGGTTAAAAACTTATCGTGAAATATTTGATTAAACGCTGAATCTCCTCCCTTTGCGTTCAAGGAAATCTTGGTATTTATCCCTCCAGGATGAACTGAATGTATAGAAAATCCCTTAACTGTATTTTCGGCTATTAGCGACTCTGTATAACCGCGTATAGCAAATTTACTCGCGCAGTAAGAACTTTGATATTTAATACCTAAAAGACCAAACAAACTAGACACATTTACTAGTGCTGATTGTGGCTTAGCTTTCAATTGTGATAAGAAAGCTTTACTCCCATGTACCATTCCCCAAAAGTTAATTTTCATCAACCATTCAAATTGTTCCATTGAAGTTTCTTCAGCGGTCATTTTACCTAAGGCTACCCCGGCGTTATTTATAACTACATCTGCCCCGCCAAATTCTTTATCTATTTCATTGGCAATTTTAACAAAAGATGGATAATGTCCTACATCAAAACAATAGGTTTTTAACACAGCTTCGCCTATATCCTTAGCTACTCTTTCTAATTCTTTAGCATGATTATCTGTTAAGCACAGTTTTGCACCTTCTTTGGCAAAATGATGAGCAAGGGCTTCCCCTATTCCAGAAGCTGCGCCTGTAATCACTACTAATTTATCCTGAAAGTTTTTCATCTTATCTGTTTTGAAGAGCCGCTTCGCGTAGCTTCTTCAAGAAATCTGAAGCGAATATAAATTCGTACAATTCCTTATTTTCCGTTTCTTCAAGAACTTCTTCTTTAGTCCCTTCCCAGTGTTTTAAACCTTGGTGAAGAAAGATTACTTTGTCACCAATTCCCATTACTGAATTCATATCATGGGTATTAATAACTGTAGTAATATTGTATTCTACGGTTATCTCTTTAATCAAATCATCAATTACCATTGCGGTTTTAGGATCTAAACCCGAATTGGGTTCATCGCAGAATAGGTATTTCGGGTTCATTACAATCGCTCTTGCAATACCTACCCTTTTCATCATTCCACCACTAATCTCACCTGGATATTTATTATTTGCATTAGGTAAGTTTACGCGACTTAAACAAAAGTTTACACGCGCTGTTTTCTCTTCCATGGTCATGTCAGAAAACATATCCAAAGGGAAACGTACATTTTGCTCAACCGTCATCGAGTCAAACAGTGCATTACCTTGAAACAGCATACCCATTTCATTGCGAAGTTCTTTCTTTTCCTTAACGCCCATTGAGCCTATTGCCCTATTATCATAAAGGATATCTCCTTCTTCTGGGTCAAAAAGTCCAACTAAACATTTCAAGAATACCGTTTTACCTGCTCCACTTGAACCGATAATCAAGTTACATTTACCGTTTTCAAATTCGGTAGAAATACCTTTTAAAATTTCTTGATCGCCGAAGCGTTTTCTAATATTGTGAGCTTCGATCATAAGAGTAAAAAGGCAATTAAAAAGTTAGCGACAATAATAACAATGGAGCTATTCACTACAGCTCTTGTACTGGCATTACCAATTTCTAATGCTCCACCTTTCACGTAGAAACCTTGATAGCATGAGATCGTGGTAATAATAAAGGCAAACACGTAACACTTAATTAGCATCACAACTACATAATACGTTTCATGTCCATCTTGCAATCCTCTTACATATTCGGCTCCACTATAGAAGCCTCCCATTGTACCAGCTATTAAACCTCCAATAATCCCTAAGAATACTGCCATGATAATCAAAAAAGGAATAATGATTAAAGCACCAATAATTTTAGGGCCAATCAAGTAAGCAGTGGTATTTACACCCATGATTTCTAAAGCGTCAATTTGGTCTGTAACACGCATGCTGCCCAACTCGGAGGCAATGTTTGAACCTACCTTCCCCGCTAAAAGAAGTGCACAAATAGTTGGAGCCATTTCAAGAATTAATGAATCTCTTACAATAATTCCCATCCACCACATTGGGATTAAGCCAATTTCTTCTAACTGATAAGAAAACTGTACCGCTGTAACCGCTCCTACGAATGTAGACACAATCGCAATAATCAACACAGAACCAATGCCAATTTGATACACTTGACGCATCGTTTCTTTAGCATACATACTCAACTTTTCTGGTCGAGTGAACATGCTAGCGATCATCAAAAAATATTTACCTATGTCGTGTAGAAAACCCATTTTTAAAGAATAATGCCAAAGTTAAACAAGCCATTTTAAAATGAACGTATATTTACCAACAATTTTAAAATAAATCACTTATGAAGAATATTGTAGTTAGCGGAGCCAGTCGAGGTATTGGAAAAGCCATTGTTTTACACTTTGCCAAAGCAGGATGGAATGTTGCCTTTTGTTCGAGAAGTCAAGATAAGTTAGATGCTTTAAAGGATGAGTTGGATAGTTTGGAATTAGGCGGAAACTATTTAGCCTTTGCTTGCGACATGTCTGTTCAAGAGGAGGTAAAGATATTTGCAGCCGCAGCCACTGACTTTTTAGCTTCTGTAGATGTATTAGTTAACAATGCGGGTGTTTTCCTTCCAGGAAGCGTACATGACATGAATGGTGATGACTTTGAGTTAATGATGCAAACTAATGTGAGCAGTGCTTTCACCTTGACTAAGGCTTTAGTTGGAGACATGAAGAAAACGAAAGTTGGACACATCTTCAACATGAGCAGCATTGCCGGATTGATGGCTTACCCGAATGGAGGCGCGTACAACGTGAGCAAGCATGCTTTGACAGGATATTCTAAAACTTTACGAGATGAATTAAAGGAATTTCATATTCGAGTAACAACTATATACCCAGGTGCTACCCTAACCGATTCTTGGTCGAGTGTAGATTTACCTGAAAGTCGTTTTATTCCAGCAGAAGACATTGCACAAAGTATTTGGGATGTGTACCAGCTAAGTGATCGAACTGTTGTTGAGGACATCGTATTGAGACCACAGTTGGGAGATATCTAAACTTACCAAGTCTCAAAGACTTGGTAAGTTTAGAAAAGCGACAGAAAAAGATTTACCGGGGCTTTAATCAAACATGCTGAGGTATAAACGGAACTTCAAGTCCAACTATACTTACCGCTCATATTACAGTAAATAACTAAGAAATAGCAGGTAATTCTGCACTTGTTTGCTCATACACTTGAGCTGGGCGAGGTTTCAATCCTAACAAGTTAAACATATAGTTATCCGTTCCAATTTCAGGGTTAGGCGTTGTTAAGAGCTTGTTTCCAGCAAATATAGAATTCGCTCCAGCCATAAAGCATAAAGCTTGCTCTTCCATACTCATGACTTCTCTACCAGCAGAAATTCGAACAACAGCTTGAGGCATTGTAATTCTTGCAGTAGCAACCATGCGTAACATTTCCCAAACATCAACTCGTTTGTTTTGCTCTAATGGAGTCCCTTTAATAGGTACTAAGCAGTTGATTGGAACTGATTCAGGTTGCTTAGGTAAGTTAGCCAAAGTGTGCAACATTCCTATTCGGTCTTCATCCGACTCTCCCATTCCAATGATTCCACCGGAACAAATATTCAAGCCAGAACCGGCAACAGCTTCTAAAGTCTCTAAGCGATCTTGATAGGTTCTAGTGGTAATAATTTTATCGTAGTACTCATCTGAAGTATCTACATTGTGATTATAAGCATTTAAACCAGCATCTTTCAATCGACCGGCTTGCTCGGGGTTCAACATACCCAATGTACAACAAACTTCTAAACCTTCGGCTCGAACAGCTTTAACCATCTCCAATACATTATCGAAATCATGATTATCTCTAACTCGAGTTCCCATACTTGAAATACAAAAACGAGTAGTTCCGTTAGCTTTTGCTTCTTTTGCTTTATCTTTTACTGCCTCTAACTCCATCATCTTACTGGCTTTTACATCAGTAACATACTTCGACGATTGAGAACAATACGAGCAATCCTCTGGACATCCACCCGTCTTTACTGACAAGAGTGTATTCACTACAATTTCTCCTACCATAAAGTTTTCCGTATACACCTTGTTCGACTCATACATGAGCTCGAGAAGAGGTTTATGAAATATTGCTGAAATCTGTTCTTTGGTCCACTTTTCCATTTTGACTGTTTAGTATTAGCAAAGATAAACGATGTTTTTTATTGAGCAAGTGTTTTGGTACTAAGTACTGCCTATAAATTATAAAGAAACCCAGCTATCCATAAAATTGGATAAACCATCACTATCAAGCCGTCTAAAAAGAAAGTGTATGCATACTCGGAGCTATCTGAGTTTAACTGATAAATTCTTCTTCCACCTATAACGAATATGGGCAATAAGATAATCGCATAATAACTGTAAATAAACAAGCAAATAAATGAAAGTAATAAATGTAATAGGGCAATAACTAAGGTGCCTTTTATACCAAAGACCATAGGTAATGTTGTCATTTTATCATCGTGTTGATCGGCTTTCCAATCGCGAATATCAAATGGAATCGTTAAACCAAGAATAAAGAAGAACACCCCAGCAAAGAGCACTGCTAATAGTGCAAAATGAATTTCTGTAAATACATCCACCAAGGCGATTCCCATAATAAACCAAGCCCAAACAAATGCCACAATTTGTGTCTTCAAGAACCAGAATGAACGCAGATTATAACGCTCTACTCCTATATAGATTAAGGACAATAAGCCTGCAATAGCCAGAACGATTAATTGACCAATACTAATTTTACTAATACTATAGACAAATCCAAAACCTACTACGACAATTAGCGCATAAACAATGTTCCGATATTGCTTTAGCCATTGGTTAAAAACACTTTCATTACCTTCTAGGTTTAGACCTTTCAGTTTCAAGTAATTGTAAGCAATAAATGAAGCAGAAAAAACGAGTACCCCTTCAAAGAAAAGTGGGGAAAGACCAAGAGTCAGTTTAAGGCCTAAATAAAGACTTAAGGCAGCTAGGCTGATCCATGTATTTGAAAAAACAATGGCATCTAGTGTTGGTTTTAATATGTTCCAAAACTTAGATGCCATTGTTTCAATTATTGTATTACTTAGTTAACTGGTATGCCAGTCGACTAAATCTTATAAATACTTAAAGTTAAAATCCGGAGTTAACTTCAACAAGGTATGATAAATTAACTTTGCAGCATTTTCCATATCCTCTAAATCAACCATTTCAACAGTGGTATGCATATAACGCAGTGGGAAAGAAATCAAAGCACTTGGTACACCTCCATTAGAATATGCAAAAGCATCCGTATCTGTTCCAGTTGCTCTGGAAGCCGCATCTCTTTGGAAAGGGATTTTGTTTTCTTCAGCCGTGTCAATAATCAAGTCTAACAACTTATTATGAACAGCAGGTCCGTAAGTCAATATTGGTCCCGTTCCGCATTTGAAATCACCTTCTGTTTTCTTATTAATCATTGGTGTAGTAGTATCATGCGCTACATCCGTTACAATAGCCACATTTGGCTTGATAGTTTGAGTAATCATTTCGGCACCACGTAAACCCACTTCTTCTTGAACAGCATTTACAATGTATAAACCGAAAGGTAATGTCTTCTTATTCTCTTTCAGCATTTTAGCTACCATAGCGATAACAACTCCCCCTGCTCTATTATCTAGTGCCCGACCAACCGCATATTTCTTATTCAATATCATAAATTCGTCTTGGTAAGTAATAACACTACCTACATGAATCCCCATGTCCAGAATTTCTTGCTTCGTGGTAGCACCACAATCTAAAAATATAGAATCAGTCTTTAATTCTGGATCTTTTCCACCTCTACGAGTATGGATAGCTGGCCAACCAAAAACTGCAGGAACAAATCCCTTTTTGGTATGAATATTAACTCTTTTAGAAGGAGCAATCATGTGATCCGAACCTCCGTTTCTTTTTACATAAATGAAACCATCATCTGTGATATAGCTAACATACCACGAAATCTCATCGGCATGAGCTTCAATCACTACCTTAAATTCTGCTTCAGGGTTTATTACGCCGTAAACCGTTCCATAATTATCTACTTGATGTGTATCGATATACTTGCTGATATAGTCTAACCATATTTTTTGACCATTCCACTCATAACCAGTAGGTGCTGCATTATTAATATACTTTTCAAAAAAAGCCAATTCGCTTTTACCAAACATCTTTGCCATAGTCATTCATTTTTAAATTGAACGCGAAGATAATAAATTGTTTGACAAGTGGCCCTTGTCAAGTTATGTGCTTAGTGCTTGTCAACTACAAATGATTGTAAATTATCACTCTTTCATGTGCTTTTAATCACCTCAGAAGACATTTGATCTAGTCAAATTTGTATTGAACCTAACTAATTCAAAATGAAAAAATATTAGTCTGTAATGTTTTGCTGATTTCTATTATTTGGGATTAAAGCACAGGATAAGGTAATAAAGAACCTTGAAACTAGATTTGAAATAGCTTCTATAATGGGCTTCCATTAACACCATTTCCCTTACTATTGGTGGCAAGTTTTAACTGATTAAAACTTAGGACATTTCTTACAAGGCTTGTCTTTCTTCTTGTATTTCTTGCAACACTTGTTCTTTTTCTTGCAGCAAGTGTTGTGACTATCCATAGCCTTTGGAAGAGATTCCAAAATAGAGAAAGGAGCTGATGAGGTATCGAAGGGAATCAATGAATAGTTTATTTAGAACAAATATAAATAAGATAAGTCATCATTCATAAAAAATCTAATATTGATTTAGCTTTTACGCGTGTTTCCTCCCACTCTTTTTCTGGGATTGCATCATACGTAATTGCTCCACCTACATGCAAAGACAAGTACTGCTTACTTTCATCATAGAGGAGTGTTCGAATCAAGACATTAAAATCAAAGTCCAAATTCGGTTTTATGTATCCTAAAGCTCCCGAATAAACCCCGCGTTTAGTTTGTTCATATGCTTCAATAAGCTGCATAGCTTTTATCTTTGGTGCACCAGTCATGCTGCCCATGGGGTATGCATTCTTAAGCGCATCAAGAGGGTGAATATCTTCTCGTAGTTCCGCACTTACGGTTGAAACCATTTGAATGATATTTTCAAACTCATAGATTCCAAACAGTTCATCAACATTAACACTTCCAGGCTTTGAACTTCTGGCAAAATCATTCCTTACCAAATCAACAATCATCACGTTTTCTGCACGTTCTTTTTCATCATCGAGTAATGCTTTTTTAAGCGCTTCGTTCTCTTCTACACTCTTGCCTTTTTTGACAGTTCCTTTAATAGGCTGCGAAATCACTCGTCCAGATTCATGCTTCATGAAGCGTTCAGGTGAGAAACAAAGTATTTGCCTATCCCCCATTTTAAGATAAGAGGAAAAAGGAGCTTTTGCTTTATGGTTAATTTGAACAAAGGCTTCTAAGGACTTAAAACTATTTGTATTCACGAAGATTTCTTTACAAAAATTCAATTCATAAACCGTGCCTTCAATTATATCATGCTGAATCTTCTTGATGTGATTTAAGTACTCCTTCTTTTTCATCCTACTTTCCCATTTCAATGAATCGGTATGAATTGGGCTTTGATTAATCTGGATTGCTTCGATTTGCTCAATGAGCTGCAGGGCTTCTAAGGTGCTTCTATTAATTGTGCAACGCCCTTCATTAATTGAAAAAGTGTAGCGTGCTTCAAAAAAATATAGACTTGGGAAGTTTAACTCATCCGTATTTTTAGATTGCAGATCTTCTATCTCATTCTTTAAATCATAGGAAAGATAACCGTAGATGGTACTCGAAGTTGATTGCTGAAAAGCCTTCAATTGTTCAAATTGCTTTGACTCCGTTGACAGCGAGAGCTGTTTAATTTGATCGATAGCTACGAGAAATTCTTCTTGTTGGAAAGGGCTCTCTATCTCATTGTTATCCAAGCAAATAAATACAGGGAACTGATTAGCCCAATACAGTAATTTTTCCTTGAATTCAGGAATATTGTTAATAGGAAAGCTACTACTTTCGATCATTCTGATTAAACCAAAGCACTTTGCTTAAGGAGAAGTTTTTCTCTTTCTGGCCCAGTTGAAATCATACTTACAGGAACAGACAAGTAATTCTCTATGTGGGTCACAAAACCTTGTAAATTAGGAGGTAATTTATGGTAAGCTATACCTTCTAAATCAGACTCCCATCCTTTAAATGATTGGTAATTACAGTTGATACTATCCGTTACTTCAAAAGGAAGCTCTTCAGTTACTTTTCCATTCACTGTGTATGAATCACATGCTTTTATCTCAGCAAAATCATTTAACACGTCAGCTTTAGTTAAAGCTATTTGAGTAACTCCGTTCAAGAATGAAGCATAGCGCAAAGCTACTAAATCTATCCACCCACATCGCCTTGGGCGACCAGTAGTTGCTCCAAATTCAAATCCTGATTTTCTGATTCGTTCTCCAACATCATCATGTAACTCTGAGGGAAAAGGTCCACTTCCTACTCGAGTACAGTAAGCCTTGGTAATACCAATTACTTCTTTAATTTTATTAGGTGAAACCCCTAAACCATTACAAGCACCAGCACTAATAGTATTTGATGAAGTAACAAACGGGTAGGTTCCAAAGTCAATATCTAACATAGATCCTTGTGCACCTTCTGCTAGAATTTTCTTTTGATTGCTTAGCGCATTATTGATATAATATTCACCTGAAACGATGGTGTATCTCTTCATTTCTTCAATACTAGCAAACCACTCTTTCTCTTCTTCTTCAATATCAAAATCAAAGTTATGCATGCCAATAATTTGCAAATGCTTTTCCTTTAATTTTTGATATTTAGCCTTAAAGTCTGCGGACAAGATATCTCCTACTCTCAGCCCATTACGACCTGTTTTATCCATGTACGTTGGCCCAATACCTCTTAAAGTAGAACCAATTTTGGCTTTTCCTTTAGCTGCTTCTGAAGCGGCATCTAGCACTTTATGCGTGGGTAGGATAAGGTGTGCTTTTTCTGCAATGATTAAATACTTTTCAATATTTACTCCCCAAGATTTAACTTGCTCAATTTCTTGACAAAGCGTAATTGGATTAATAACTACTCCATTACCTATTAAGTTATAAGTATTGTCATGTAATATTCCGGAAGGGATGGTATGTAACACAATTTTTTCATTGTTCACAACAAGTGTGTGCCCAGCATTGGGCCCACCCTGGAAACGAGCAATAATATCATAATTAGGAGCTAGATGATCGACAATTTTACCTTTGCCTTCATCTCCCCATTGCATTCCAACTAATACGTCTACATTCATTTGATTCTTTTTATAATGAAGCAATCGCTTCTTCCTTGGTATCAGCTTGTGGAAACACATCTGACAACTTGGTTATCGTTAACAGATTACTTAATTGCTCAGGGATTGACACAATGACCATTCCTCCTCCAGCATTTTTACTCTTAGTTAGGATGTTGAGAAGTACAGATAGACCCGTACTGTTGATATAATTCATACCAGAAAGATCAATCACGAATTGATTACTATCATTTTCTAAACTGATGCCTACAGCCTCCAAAATTGGGCTAGCATCTTTTTCCCCTAATAGATTACCACTTAATTCTAGAATGGTAATTTTATTTTCTATGACTCTATTTATTTCCATTTTGAATTGTGTTTTTATTAATTTTACTAATTCTACAACTGCTACAATAACCAAACATATTTAGCGAATGATGCGTTATTTCAAAATCTAGCAAGCCACCCATTAAATTCTTTATTTGTTGTATTCTAGGATCACAAAATTCGACAACTTTACCGCATTTTGCACATATGATATGATCATGCTGCTTATATCCATAAGATTTTTCATATTGCGCTAAGTTTTTACCAAACTGATGTTTTCTAATTAAGTCGCATGAGTTTAATAAATCTAGCGTATTATACACCGTTGCTCTACTAACATTGAAATTTTTATTCTTAATATCAATATACAAGGTTTCTGCTTCAAAGTGATCTTCTCTTGAATAAATCTCTTCTAAAATGGCAATACGTTCCGAGGTTTTACGCAATCCATTTTTCTCCAAATAGGTGGAAAATATATCCTTAACGGCTTCTATTGTATCTGTCTTTGCTAGCAAGAAACAAATTTAAAGATTTTTATAGAGTTAGTTATCAAAAGTATTAACATTTATTCACTTTGCTCTTCTTCTACCTCAAAGCGAGTAATAGATACTAATCCTTCAATAGCTTTCATCTGGCTTATCACAATTTCAAGTTCCTCGCTATCCGTAACATATAGCATAATCTTTCCTTCATAAATTCCATCTTTACTTTCGAAAGAAATAGATTTCATATTTATCGATAGGTTGTTAGTAATTATTTCGGACACCCTACTAATAACCCCCATACTATCTATTCCGTTTAATTTAAGTCCCGTAAGGAATGCCACCTCTCGTTGGTTGTTCCATTTCGTTTTCACCACTCGATAGCTATACTTAGACATTAATTGTACAGAATTAGGACAGTTAGTTCGATGAATTTTAATGCCGTCATTTATGGTAATAAACCCAAACACATCGTCTCCTGGAATTGGATTGCAACAGGGTGAAAATGAATAATCTAGCTGATCGGAACTTTGTCCCATAATAATTAGCTCTGCATTTTTGGTAAGTGTTTTAGCTACAGATTCCTCAAAATTATATTTCTTACTTTGAATTTTTGGTTTGTCAGACTTAACCACACCATGAATGACTTCTAAATTCTTTAAATCTCTCAGTTTTATCTTGTTCTTAGCTACCGCAACGAATAAATCTAAGGGAGAAGTAAATTTGAAATAATTGGTTATCGTCCAATAATTCTCATCTATAGAATTGATTTTAAGTTGTTTGAATTTTCTTTCGAGAATTTGTTTACCATCATCCGCTACTAGTCGCAATTCCTCGTTAACAGCCTTCTTTATAGCCCCTTTAGCTTTTCCCGTAACAACAAAGCTTAACCAATCTTCACTTGGCTTTTGCTTTTTTGAAGTAAGGATTTCAATTTGATCTCCTGTCTTTAGGACATAACTAAGTGGCACTAATTTTTGATTCACCTTAGCTCCGATACATTTATCTCCAATATCAGAATGGACATCATAGGCAAAGTCCAATGCCGTGGCATCTCTCTTCAAACGTTTCAAGTCACCCTTTGGTGTGAAAACAAAAATTTCGGCACTGAATAAATTCATCTTGAAGTTGTTTACCATCTCCAAGGCATTTTGCGATTTATCGTTTAATAAGGATTGTATACTAGCCAACCATTGGTCTACCCCATCATCTGATGATGTATTTGTGGCTCCTTCTTTATACTTCCAATGCGCTGCAACTCCTTTTTCTGCAATCTCATGCATTCGTTTTGAACGAATCTGTACTTCTACCCACTTCCCTTTAGGGCCCACCACAGTAGTATGTAAAGCTTCATATCCATTTGACTTAGGATTAGAAATCCAGTCGCGCAAACGATTTGGATTTGGTCTGTATATATCTGATATAACAGAATAGACATTCCAACAATCACTTTTCTCTATCTCTTCTATACTGTTTACAATAATTCTAATGGCAAACAAATCATAGACCTCGTCAAAGCTTATGCTTTGCTTCTTCATTTTATTCCAAATAGAATGAATAGACTTTGGTCGACCAAATATTTCTAAATCTAACTTCTTTGCCTCAAAGAGATCCTTTAGTGGCGTAATAAAGTTATTAATGAATATATTTCTAGATCGTTTGGTTTCATTTAATTTATTGGCAATAAACCTATACATATCGGGCTCCCGATACTTCATTGACAAATCTTCTAATTCTGATTTAAGCGCATAAAGTCCCATTCTATGAGCAATTGGAGCATAGAGAAAATCAGTTTCTGATGCTATCTTCAACTGTTTATCTCTTGGCATACTATCCAGCGTACGCATATTGTGCAAGCGATCAGCGAGTTTAATCAAGATTACTCGGATATCATCGGTAAGCGTAAGTAAAAGTTTTCTGAAATTTTCAGCTTGGATAGAACTATTCAAGTCAAAGACTCCTGATATTTTAGTTAAGCCATTTATAATTTTAGCCGTGTTTTTGTCAAATGCATTCTCTACATCTTCAAGAGTAAGCTCGGTATCTTCAACCGTATCATGCAGCAGTGCACATATAATAGAAGTGATACCCAAACCGATTTCCTCACTTACAATTCGCGCTACAGCTATGGGATGATAGATATATGGTTCACCAGACTTTCGACGCATCCCTGCATGGTATTCAATAGCCATTTCAAAGGCTTGACGAATCCGTTCTACATCCCCTTTTTGAAGCTGATGTTTAACCTTTCCTAGCAGATGCCGGTATTGCTTAGCTATCTCCTTTTTCTCTTCGGCACTGAGAGTTATGTCTCTTGTTTCGGGCATGTAATTGTATAGCTTTGTAATTACTGCTAAACTAATAAATAAAGCTCAGCTAGAAAATGCTTTTATTCAAATTCTAAAAAAAAAGAAAGAAAAGAGGAATTTTAATGCATAAAAACAAAAAAAAATTATCTTTGCACCCGCTTAACAAGCGAAAATCTTTTACATGCGGGTATGGTGGAATTGGTAGACACGCTAGATTTAGGATCTAGTGCCGCAAGGCGTGGGGGTTCGACTCCCTTTACCCGCACTCATTAAAGTGAACTCTCAAGAATTATTCAAAATTAAAATTACTATCTGTGCAAATTACTCAAGAAAATGTAGATAGCTTAAATGCTATTCTGAAACTTAAAGTAAAGAAAGAAGATTACGAATCAAAGATTCTTCAATCTCTTAATGATTACCGTAAGAAGGTAGACTTGAAAGGTTTCCGTAAAGGACAAGTACCTTTAGGTGTTATTAAAAAGATGTATGGTAATCACATTATGGCTGATACCGTTAATGACATCCTCAATGAGCAAGTGAATAACTACATCATTGAAAATAAATTAGACGTACTAGGTAATCCATTACCTAAAAATGGACAGTCTTTTGATATTGAGATTAACGATATTAAAGATTTTGACTTTGAATACGAAGTAGGACTTGCTCCAGAATTCGAATTGAGCTTCTTGAAAAAAACACCAACTCTTGATAAAGATGTAATTGATGTTACCTCTAAAATGATTGATGAGGAAATGGATAGAGTGCGCAAGCGTTATGGTAAAGTAGAAGAAGTTGTGGGCAAAATGCAAGACGACGATATGCTTACCCTACAATTTGACGAAATCGATGATGCTGGGGTTAAGGTTGAAAATGGAATTAGTCATTCTGCTCCTATCGCTTTAGATATGTTGAAAGATGAAAAGATTCAAAAGGAAGCTAAAGGATTAAAGAAAGGAGACACCTTCACTATTGAGAATATAGAAAAGACTTTCGAAAAGAATAAAGAAGAATTAGCTAAACAAATCTTAAACTTAGATTTAGCGCCTGAAACATTACCTGCTGTTCAAGCTACTTTAGTAGATGTTAAAAGAGTTTTACCTGCAGAGATAACCGAAGACTTTCTTAAAACCGTATATGGTGAAGGAAGCGATGTAAAGGACGAAGCTGGGATGAAAGCAAACATTGAAACAGAGATCAAATCTTACTTCGCAAAACAAGAAGATTCTAGATTATATAATAAGCTCGCTGAGACTTTAATTGAAAAAACAGAGATGTCTTTCCCTGATGAGTTTTTGAAAAGATGGATCAAACTAACCAATGAGAAGCCAATTTCAGAAGAGCAAATTGAAACAGAGTACCCTGCATTCCAAAAGAACTTAAAGTGGAGTTTAATTGTTAAAAAGGTAAGTAAGGAAAATAATGTTGATGTAAGTATGGAAGAAGTGAAGCTACGAACAGCTGATCAAATCCGTCAACAAATGGCAAGCTATGGTATTCCGAACATGCCTGAGGAGGAAATGGAAAAATTTGTTCAGAATATGATGGCCAAGAAGGATCACTCTAGTCAAACGCGTGAAACCTTATTAGAAGAAAAATTGTTTGATTTCTTTAAAGGACAGATTAAAACTAAAGATAAAAAAGTTAGTTTAGAAGAATTTTACAAACAACAGTAGAGCTTTAATATGAAGAATTTTGAAAAAGAAGTAAGGGATTTTGCAACAAAACACAAAGGGATCAGTGGGTCTGTTTATGATGATTATGCATCTATTCACAACTACATGATTACTCCAAACATTATTGAAGAACGTAAGATGAACGCCGTAGCAATGGATGTTTTCTCTCGTTTGATGATGGATAGAATCATTTTCTTAGGTGTTCCAATAGATGATACGGTAGCTAATATCGTTACTGCTCAATTATTATTCTTAGAATCAATTGATGCTAAAAGCGATGTTCAGATATATGTGAATAGTCCAGGTGGTGGTGTTTATGCTGGTTTAGGTATTTATGATACCATGCAGTATATTTTGCCAGATGTGGCGACTATTTGTACAGGTATGGCGGCTTCAATGGGAGCTGTACTATTGTGTGCTGGTACTAAAGGAAAAAGAACTGCTTTAAAACATAGTCGTGTAATGATTCACCAACCTTTAGGTGGTGCAGGTGGTAAAGCAAGTGATGTTCAAATCACTATCAACGAAATTAGAAAGCTTAAAAAAGAATTATACGACATTCTTAGTGAACACTCAGGACAATCTTATGAAAAGATTGAGCAGGATTCAGATAGAGATTTCTGGATGAAAGCAGATGAAGCAATGAAATACGGTATGATTGACGAAGTTTTGATTCGAAAAAAATAAAATCATTATATTCGTAATCATCCGAACCATCATATGAATAAAACCAATAAAATATCAACATGTTCGTTTTGTGGTAAGTCAAAAGCAGAAACTAAACTTTTGGTTTCTGGTTTAGACGCGAATATTTGTGATGCTTGCATTGAGCAAGCTCAGCTTATCGTTATTGAAGAGGTTAGCAAGAAAACTACCAATAGTTTTCGATTCTCATTACCCAAATCAATTAAGCCAAAAAATATTTCTTCTTTTCTAGATCAATATGTTATTGGACAAGATGAAGCGAAGAAGATAATTGCCGTTGCGGTTTACAACCATTACAAACGATTGAATCAACTTAAAGATGAAGAAATTGAGATTGAAAAATCTAATATTCTTTTACTTGGTCGAACTGGTACAGGTAAAACATTACTAGCCAAATCAATTGCTCGATTCTTAAACGTTCCTTTTACCATTGTAGATGCCACCGTATTTACAGAAGCAGGATATGTTGGAGAAGATGTAGAAAGTATCTTATCTCGCTTACTTCAAGTATGTGATTATGATATTCAAGCTGCAGAAAGAGGAATCATTTACATAGATGAAATTGATAAAATAGCTCGTAAGTCAGATAATCCATCTATTACGAGAGATGTGTCTGGTGAAGGTGTTCAGCAAGCACTCTTAAAGTTATTAGAAGGAACTGAAGTATTGGTTCCACCTCAAGGAGGAAGAAAGCATCCTGACCAAAAGATGGTTAAGGTGAACACTCAAAATATCTTATTTATCTGTGGTGGAGCTTTTGATGGTATTGAGAAAAGCATTGCTAAGCGAATCAATACCTCTGTGTTAGGATTTCGATCTGAAGAAAAATCACAAGAAGTAGTAGATAAAGACAATCTACTTCAGTACATTAATCCAGAAGATTTAAGAAGATTCGGTTTGATTCCTGAGTTAATAGGAAGAATACCTGTTGTATCTCATCTTAATCCTTTAGATAAAGAAGCTTTATATAATATACTTACTGTTCCTAAAAATGCTTTGGTTAAACAATACCAAAAGTTGTTTGAATCTGAAGATATTGATTTCACATTCTCAGAGGGAGCTTTACATTTCATTACAGACAAAGCATTGGAATACAAGCTTGGAGCAAGAGGATTAAGATCTATTTGCGAAGCTATAGTTACAGATGCCATGTTTGAGCTTCCTTCAGAAGAAGACATCAAAAGCTTTGAAGTTACTTTAGATTATGCTAAGGAAAAACTAAGCAAGTCTAAGTTAAGTAAGCTGATTAAAGTAGCTTAATTAAATAGCTTCTAACTCATTACTATTCTGCTTATTATAATCCATTATTAAACGAATGCTTGCATCGCTAGGCGAAGCTTTGCGCTGATCTAACAAACTTTTTATTGTCTGGAAACTATCGCTGGCTTCACTCAAGAACTCGTCAAACTTCAAGCTTAATTCGAAAGCTTGAACTTCTTCAGGAGCAAGTTCGTTATAATGGTAAAGGAATAAATCGTCGAGGGTAAAGTTTCTTTTCATAGAAATATTTTTTGAGTAGTTTTATTTTAGAACGCCTCTTCAAAAATATATATTGTATAATGGGAAAGAAAAATTTAATTTTCCTCCCATAGAAACCTTCTTAGCCAATTTAATTATTCATTTTTGTACTCACTATGAAATTCGAACTTGTATCAAAATTTGAACCTAAAGGCGATCAACCTAAAGCGATTAATGAGCTTGTTAAAGGTGTTGAAACTCAAGTCGAAGCTCAAACCCTACTTGGAGTTACGGGTTCAGGTAAAACCTTTACTATTGCTAATTTAATAGAGCGTACCCAAAAACCCACTTTAATACTTACGCATAACAAAACCTTAGTAGCCCAGTTATATGGAGAATTCAAACAATTCTTTCCGAATAACGCCGTGGAGTATTTTGTATCCTATTACGACTACTATCAGCCAGAAGCCTATATGCCTTCTTCTGACACTTATATCGAGAAGGACTTACAGATCAATGAGGAGATAGATAAACTTCGATTGAGTACTACCGCTTCCCTCCTATCAGGAAGACGTGATGTTATTGTTGTTGCCTCTGTATCATGTATTTATGGCATGGGGAATCCTTCTGATTTTGCCAACGGGATCATTAAAATAGCAATTGGACAAATCATTAGCAGAAATACATTTCTATATGATTTAGTTTCGAGTTTATACAATCGAACAATCACCGATTTCGCCCGAGCTACCTTCCGAGTAACAGGAGATACCGTGGACATCAATGTGCCTTATGCCGATTATGCGTATAGAGTAACTTTCTTTGGAGATGAAATAGAAGAATTAACCCGCTTTGATGTAGGAACCGGTAAAACGGAAGCTGAATTAGAAGACATTACTATTTTTCCTGCCAACCTATATGTTGCACCTAAGAATCAAATGACCTCTTTAGTTAACAACATCCAGGACGATTTACACAAACAAATAGAATACTTTAATAGTATAGATAAACACTTGGAGGCTGCCCGCTTAAAAGAACGAGTGGAGTTTGACTTGGAGATGATTAAAGAGTTAGGCTATTGTTCTGGAATTGAGAATTACTCTAGATACTTAGACAAAAGAAATGAAGGTGAGCGACCATTCTGCTTAATTGATTACTTTCCCGATGACTTTTTATTTGTAGTAGATGAGAGTCACGTTACGCTTCCTCAGGTTAGAGGGATGTATGGTGGAGATAGATCGAGAAAGACTAATCTTGTAGAATACGGATTTAGATTGCCTGCAGCATTAGATAATAGACCTTTAAACTTTCAAGAGTTTGAATCTATGATGAAGCAAAGCGTATTTGTAAGTGCTACGCCCAGTGATTATGAACTAGAACGAAGCGAAGGCGTGGTGGTAGAACAAGTAGTTAGACCTACAGGTTTATTGGATCCTCCTATTGAAGTTCGGCCAACACAAAATCAGATCGACGACTTGTTAGAAGAGATTCGCAAGCGTAGAGAGGTCAATGAACGAGTTTTAGTGACTACGCTTACTAAGCGAATGGCTGAAGAACTTGCCAAGTATTTTGCTAAAATGGGTGTTCGTTGTCGCTATATTCACTCTGATATAGATACACTAGAGCGAGTTGAGATTATTCGTGATTTGCGTTTAGGTAAATTTGATGTACTTATTGGAGTTAATTTACTTCGTGAAGGTTTAGATATACCTGAAGTTTCATTGGTAGCTATTCTAGATGCGGATAAAGAGGGCTTTTTGAGAAATAAACGAAGTATGATTCAGACGTCTGGTCGAGCCGCTAGGAATGCAAAAGGTTTTGTAATCATGTATGCTGATAGAATGACGAAAAGCATGGCTGCTACTATTGAAGAAACTGAGCGTAGAAGAGAAACACAGATCAAATATAATTTAGAGCATAACATTACACCTGAAACTGTTTTTAAATCAAGAGAAGAAATTATCAAATCAGGTTCGGTATTAGACTTTATGCACGGAGGGAAAGTTCCTGATATTATTGAGGCTAACCCAAATATAGCTGCCGAAGATGGGGAGTCGTACAAGTCTCCTACTGTCCTTCAAAAAAAGATAGATTCTGTTGAAAAAGCAATGAAGAAAGCAGCTGGCCAAAAAGATTTTTTAGAAGCCGCCCGTTTACGCGATATGTTGATGAATTTGAAGGTGATTTACGCTGAAAAATTCTAGTTATTTAATTCAGTTATTTTAAATTCTGTACGACGATTTAATGCTCTCCCTTCAGGATTGTCGCTTCCATCATCGTTAGTATTCGGTGCAGCTGGTTCAGATTCCCCAAGCCATTTATTTTTAATTCTGAATACTTCTATCCCTTCCGACTTCAGGAAATTCACCGCTGCATCACAACGGCTTTTACTTAAATTTAAGTTGAATTCTGCCGGTCCTTTTCCATCAGTATGAGCTCGAACTTCAACTTGAGATTTAGGATTTAATTTCAAGTAAGCAATGATAGTCTCAAGAGTTGCTGGTGCTTCTGGAGTTAATCTCGATTCCGCATAATTATAATAGATGATTCCAATAAACTCTTTGTGTGTTTCGTTCTTTTTATCTGTTAGAAACAGATCATAATACAAAGTATCAGATTGATTCGAATTTAAAGTATTAAACTCTACTCCTTTGCTCTCATATTTTTTACTTAATGCGGTAATCTTATATTCACTTTCAGTATTAATTGATACGAACTTATCCTTCATATCAATTTTTATCGAATCAACTTTTCCTGTATTTAAGTCTTCTAGAACTAACAGCCCCTCTTGCAATACTTCCCTTCCACTTGGCCCTTCAACATATACTGCTGAAGAAACAAACAATTCAATTTGTGTAGAACGAACTTCGAAGATATCATCACAGCAAGTAGGCCCAGTTAAAGAAGTGGTTCCCGTTCTATTCGATACTAAAAACCCTCTTTCGCCCTTGGCATCTAAAATGAAATCATAATCATCTAAACTTGTGTTAACAGGCGTCTCTAAATTTTTCGGTTCTTCCCAACCATCATTAGATTTTTTTGCAGCAAAAACGTCATATCCGCCTAAACCAATTTTACCGTCAGTACTATAATACAATGTTTGCGTAGCTGGATGATAAAATGGAGAGATATCATCAAATCGAGTGTTTACTGGTGAGCCCATATTTTTAGCTCGTCCAAAATCCCCCTCCTCATTCATTACCGCATACCAAATATCCTTTCCACCTCGTCCACTTTCTCTATTTGAAGTAAAATAAAAAACAGTATACCCTTCTTCATCCTCAACAATTTGCGGATGCGAAGAAGAACTATTCTCTTCGTTAAGATTTCCTTCTAGTTTAACTGCCTTTCCCCAAATCCCTTCAACTAGAACACTTCGATATATATCGCAGTGACTTTCAGAATTACTGACTAATTGGCATTTACTAAAATAGATGGTTTTACCATCAGCACTAAATGAAGGATTACAAACAAAATCATTTCCTTGATTCAGATTAGATGAAAAGTCCTGAGCAAGGTTAAACTTCATATCATACATATCTGAAGTATACAACTTCGCAATATCCTTACTTTCTTCTTCACTACAATCGGAAAGGATCTTTGCATAGATTAACTCATTCCCTCGAATTTCAGGACTAAAATCAGCATAAGGTCCATTTACATTCTCACCTGGGTGCTCTATCACATATGCCGGCTCTTCTACTACTAAATCCATAGCATACGTACATCCTTTAGATGCAATTCTTGATTTACTTTTTTCTAAAGCTAAAGAAGAGTTATTTGCTGCTTTTAACATAAACTTACCATACCAATCTTTAGCTTCCACATATTTAGCTTGGTACTTTAAAGAATTGGCAAGATAAAAATAGGCTACATCGAATTTCTTCTTATTACTATTCTGAATTAAACAATCTTTAAAGTAAGCTTCAGACAAGGCGTAGTTTCTAAGCATTAAAGCACTTTCTCCTGCCAACAAATTCAATTTTGCAAGCTTTCGCTTTTTCTTGGTTCTAAGAAGAGCAGCTTGATAACTATTCATTGCATTATAATGTGCCCCTGATTGACTATATTCATCTCCTTTCTTTTTAAACTTGGAGGCAGATCCTTTAAGCTTTTTATTTTTGGTAAGCTCAAGCACGTCAGATACTTTGACATCAACATCTTCTTTAATTTTGACAACTTTCTCTTTTTTTACCTTAGCTATTTTTTCGACTTTAGCCTTCTTATCTTTAGGTTTAGTGACAAGGTCATTCGGTTTTGATTGCTCTACTTCAACAATGCCGGTGTCATTCAACATGTTTTCGATTTCTTCTTGAGTCTGTGCCGATAAACTGGATAGCACTAAAAAGCCAAGTAGAACGAAACAACATTTTAAGGTATTCAACATTTTAAGGGTTTTAGATTTGTAAATTAACCTACATTTAATGAGAAACCGAAATCAGCCAAATAATTGTTATCCACCATGACACGTGAACAAACAGTGTAGAATATGTCACTTAACTCATTTATTTTTGTATAAAATTTATAACTATGAATAAGCTAAGTGTAATAATACTTGCAATGCTTTTAATGAGCTCTTGCGTTTCGTCTATGAAATTTCAAGAACTCAGTGCATTGAATGATAAATACTTTTCAGATCAAATGGATGCTGAGGAAAAATTGGGGAAAGCCGCAGGCGAACGTGATGATTGTATCAATGAGATGGAAGCCTTAAAAGCTAAAATCAATTCTTTAGAGGCTGAGAAAGCTAAACTCTTAGTAAGCAAGCAGCAGATGGAGTCTTTAGTGGAAGAATATAAAACATTAAACGACGAGTTATTCTCTTCAAAGAAGAATATTTTAAATGAAGCGAATTCAAATCAGAAAATGTTAGCTAACAAGTTAGCATTGAAAGAAAAAGAATTGGATGCTATTTCTGTCGCTCAAGAAGCCTTAGATGCTAAATTGAAAGCCAGAGAAAAAGAGTTAGACTTATTAGAAGAGAAGAATCAAAGTCAAAGTGCTCGAATCAAAGAGTTAGAAGATAACTTGAAAGAAAAAGATGAGGCATTAAAAACGCTTAAGTCCAATATTTCCAATGCGCTAAAAGGATTTAGCTCGGAAGATATTAAGGTAGAGGAAAAGAATGGTAATTTATATGTTTCTCTTTCAGAAAAGTTATTGTTTTCTTCTGGAAGCTTTGCTATTGATGAAAAAGGAAAAGACGCGATAGCTAAGTTAGGGCAAGTTCTTAGCAAACAGGAAGAGTTTAAAATTGTAGTTGAAGGACATACCGATAACGTGCCATACAATGGGTCTGGAGTGATTATAGACAATTGGGATCTCAGTGTAAAAAGAGCAACATCTGTTGTACGTATCCTTACGAATGAAGGTGGGGTACTTCCACAAAATGTTTCTGCCAGCGGAAGAGGGGAATTCTTATCTTTGAACGAGAATATCACTACTGAAGAAAAAGCAAAAAATCGTAGAACTGAAATAATTTTATCTCCTAAATTAGATAAGATTATGAATATTCTAAACAACTAATTAACGTGTCAACAGAGCAAAAAGAAATGTCATTCTTTGACCATCTTGAAGAATTAAGATGGCGTATTTTTAGAACAGGAGGAGTTGTTCTGCTATTTTCTCTATTCGCGTTTGTTTTTAAAGGCTTTGTATTCGACAACATCATTTTCGCTCCTACATACAGTGATTTCATCGCCTACGAGTATTGGTGTGATTTGATTAATTATTTAGGATTGCCAATAAGTCTTTGCTTAGGCAATTTAGATTTCATTATTATTAATACAGAGATGGCTGGACAATTTATGGTTCACATAAAAATTGCCATGTCTATTGGAGTAATCATCGCTTTTCCTTATTTAGTTTGGGAGTTGTGGCGTTTTATTAGTCCAGGCTTGCACAATGAAGAAGTTCGAGCATCCAGAAAAGCAATTATGGGAAGTGCTATTTTATTTTTCATTGGAGTTCTTTTCGGCTATTACGTATTGACTCCATTTTCTTTGGACTTTCTCTCTAAGTATAATGTAAGTAGTATAGTTACAAACACTTTTACTCTTACCAACTACATAAGTTTCATAAGTACGATGGTTTTGGCTAGTGGTATCATGTTTCAGTTACCAATGGCCGTATTCTTATTGGCAACAATGAATATTATTACCGCTCGAATGATGCGCGAATATTGGCGATATGCGCTTATTATTTGTATTATTCTATCAGCGATAATTACTCCGCCTGATGTCGCATCCATGATGATGGTAAGCATTCCTTTATTTGGTTTGTATTTAATTAGTATTTTAGTAGCACAGAGGGTAAACCCATAAACCACAAATATCCATGAAAATAATTATCGGTTCAGATCACGCAGGCTTTGACTTAAAAAAAGAGGTAATCGATTATCTAACTAAGTTAGAATTTGAAATAATAGACAAAGGCACGTACAGTTCGGATTCGGTGAACTATCCAGACTTTGCGCATGCTGTAGCAAAATCAGTGGCGAAAACAAAAGATTACTTGGGCATTCTAATCTGTGGAAGTGCAAACGGTGTTTGTATAACTGCAAATAAGCACAAAAACATCCGTGCCGCTATCGCTTGGCATCCTGAAATAGCTGAATTAGCACGACAACATAACAATGCAAATATTCTTTGTTTACCCGCTAGATATTTAAACAAAAAAAAGGCGATGACGATCGTCACAGCCTATTTAGATGCTGAGTTTGAAGGTGGTCGACACCAAACAAGAATTGATTTAATTTAGTGTCATCAATACTTATTTAGACGTAAAATAAAGAATAAGCCCTAAATACTTGACTCTTGAGGCATTATTAGCTATTTTTAAATGCTAATCAATGTAGCATGAAAAAAATTATATTTTTAATCCTCACAATATTTTCCATTAATTCAGTAGTTCATAGTCAATGTACAGTGACACCATTAATTACGGATTCAATAATTGATTGTGGTGATTCAACTATGATAACTATCACCGGATTTGCATTATCGGCAATCTCAGACACATTCTCTGGAATAGGACCTACAGATCCAGGATGGCAGACAACTGCTGGTGCAATTTATACTAATCCATATATTCCTAGTCCACCGATTCTAGGTTCAGGCGATCCAGATGGTGGGACTTATTTTTGGATGGGAGCAACAGCCGTACTTCCAGCTGCGTTAACAACCGTTCCTTTCAATGTTTCTAATGGTGGTCAAATTTGTTTTGACTTCGTATACGCCGTTCAAGGTGGAGCAGCTCCAACCGAGGGGCCAGATTTATCTGAAGAAGGAATTACCATACAGTATTCACCAGATGGTGGAATTACATGGATTGACATTACTTACTTTATGCCCAATGGTCAACAACTCCCTAGTAACCCAGGTGCTAACTTTCCAATGACAAATCCTCCATTTAGTAATACAGGGACACCTTATACCGTTTGGAATACTATTTGCATTCCTATTCCGCTTGGCGCTTTAGGTCCAAATACTTCTTTCCAATGGATTCAAGAGTTTAACTCTGGAGCTTGTTGCGATCACTGGGGCTTAGATAATATCACTATACAATTAGCAGATCCTGCCTATACCTTCTATGAAAATGGTACCGCCGTTGACACGAATTTCTTGTGGGTCTCTCCTACTGATACTCAAGGTTTCACTATTACTTATACCAATGGTATTGATGATACTTGTACCGGTACAGTCACTGTTTATGTTAATCCAACTTTAGTGCTGGATGACTTCTTCATTTGTGAAGGTGTTGGTACCGGAGATACTTTAACCTTAACAGGAGTTGCTCCTTGGGCTCCAGTTTTATGGACTCCGCCCGCTGGTTTAGATGACCCAAGCAGTCATACTCCTTTTGCTAGTCCACCAAGTCCTGGTCCATCTACTACGTATACCTTAACTTCAGCTTGTGGAAGTGATGAGGTTACTACTACTTTCTATAGCGTTGACGCCGTAGCCGAAAAGGATACTATTTGCCCTGACGAGATTAATCAACTTTATGCCAATGTAACGGGAGTTGAAACTGATTGTGATAATGATTATACAGGATTTGAAATTCCTTTTAGTAAGGAGTTTAATGCAAGTCCGACATCCGCTTCATTCACAAATACTAGTAATGGTATTAGTCCAGCTATATCCATTCCTTTTCCTTTTGACTTCTTCTGTACACAAACGAGTTTAGTTAGAATGACCGTAGACGGATACTTAGCAATGAGTGCGGCTGGTTTCCCATCACAATCTGCAAATGGAACTTTACCGAATGCAAATCCTCCTAGTCCAATTATTGCTTTAATGTGGGCAGACTTAGTTGATTCAACTGGTTTATCCAACTACTTTGTTAATGGTACTGCACCAAATAGAAAAATGGTTTTTGAATATAATTTAGTGCATGCGGGAGGAACTACTACTAGCGCCCCAGTGATTGGACAAATTATTCTTCATGAAACCACTAACTTCGTTGATATCCTTTGTGAAAGCTGTGTAAATGCACCAAATAATATTACTTCTACTCAAGGAATTAAAACTTCAGCTACTGTTGGACAAGCTACTCCAGGAAGAAATAATACCACTTGGTCAGCAAGCAATTTAGCTTATAGATATATTCCTAATTCATTATCTTCTGCTTCACAGACCATTACTTGGACGCCAAGCGTAAATGTATACGGAGCCAATACCCTGGCACCAATTGTAACCCCAGATACTACAACGCAATACATTGTGAGTGTTTTGAATAATTGGAATCTATGTGAATACTTCGATACGGTTGATGTATTTGTAGAACTATTGCTTACGGCTGATGCCGGTCCAGACACGAGCATCTGCTTTGGTGAAACCTACCCTATGCTTGGCGTATCTAATGGTGATTCATATACTTGGTCACCTAATGATGGAAGTTTGACTGATGTAAATATACTTACTCCTATTGCCGACCCTGCTGTTACTACTATTTATACACTAGAAGCACAAGCTGGACAATGCCTTGAGTATGATACTATGACATTGACTATCAATAATTTCGTAATTGATTCTACCACTTTAGTTGATGAGCTATGTGTAGCAAATACAGGATCAATCACCATACATGCCTCTGGTCAGACAGCTGGTTTACAATATTCTATTGACAATGGCGTAACTTATCAGTTATCAAATACCTTCAATGGTCTAACTGGTGGAAGCTTTGATATCTTAATTGGAAGTGTCAATTGCGATACGACTTATACAATGAGTATTTTAGCTGCAGCATCTCCAATGGTTGCCAATGCAATCATCCTAGACCCAGCAGATTGCGGTCTACCAGGAGGAATATTTATTGACGTTACTGGAGGTGCACAACCACTTATGTATAGTATTGACAACGGAGTTACATTTGCTTTAACTGATTCTTTTCCTAGTCAAGCTGGTGGAAACTATGATATTGTAGTACAAGATGCATCTCTTTGTCTTCTTGATACAGCAGTAGTAATTCCATCTACCAACGTTTTAGATCTAGGAGTCGATAATACTACTCTAGTTTCTTGCTTTGGTGTTTCTGATGGTTCAGTTACCTTTTCAGCAACTGGAGGTCAAGCACCATTCCAATACTCATTGGATCAAATTACCACTCAAGCAGGGAACGCTTTCTTTAACTTGCCAGCTGGACCATATACTGGATTTATTACCGGTAATAATGGATGTAGCGACTCTGTTGCTTTTACTATAAACGAACCTAACTTGTTAGCTGTACAAATTACTGTTCCAGGTAATGTATTATGCGCAGGTGGAGTAATTGACAGCTTAACAGCTGTGTTTACTGGTGGAACTCCTGATTATTCTTATGAGTGGAATACTACAGCAACTACCCAAACCATTCAAGGTATTGTTTTTGGGAACTACTGGGTACAAGTGACCGATTCTAACTTATGTGTAGCAAATGATAGTGTAATCATTGCTCAACCGGTGGCACTCTTTTTAGAAATCGCTTCTGATAGTGTTTTATGTGGAGGTCAAAATTCAGGATTTGCGTATGTTACTTCATTATCAGGAGGAACTCCAGGGTACACCTATAGCTGGGAAGGTCCAGCTGGTGCAGTTGCAGGAAATGATACGGCTTCTGCCCTTCCTGCTGGTCAATACATTTTAACAGTTTCAGATTTTAATGGTTGTCCTATTTCTGATACAACAATAATTTTTGAACCTTCTCCAGTACTAATTGCTCTAAGTCCAACTGTTCTTTCTTGTAACGGAGATAATGATGCTTGTATTGATGCTGCTGTTAGCGGTGGAACACCTCCTTACTTATATGCGTGGTCACATGGACCAGCTACTGAAGATGTATGTGGCTTGAGCGCTGGATGGTATACTTTTACAGTTACTGATTCTAAAGGATGTGTGTATTTAGATAGTGCACAGATTATTCAACCAGATTCATTAAGTCTTACCACTACACAAGTTGATGTAACATGTAATGGTTTTAATAATGGTTCAGCTACTGTAAATGTTACAGGTGGAACACCTGCATATTCATACGACTGGGTAGGAACTGGTCAAACTAATGCTACTGCTGCGAACATATTTGCAGGTAATTATACCATTATCGTTACCGATGCTAATACTTGCATTAATTCTATCGCTATTGTGATTACAGAGCCTACAGATTCGATTACCTTAACTATTGATAATGTAACAGATGTATTATGTAACGGTACTAGTACTGGTGCTGTTTCTGTAAGCACTTTCGGTGGAACACCAACATATACCTACTTATGGACGAATGGTGGTGGAACCAATGAAGATTTAAGCACTGCCAGTGCGGGTGTTTACACCTTGACTGTTACCGATGCGAATGGTTGTCCTAATTCTATTACTGCAACAATCGCAGAACCGACTGCTATTCCAATTACTTTAGCTGGAACCAATACAAGTTGTTTTGGTGCAAGTACAGGAAGTATTAATGCAACAGTTACTGGAGGTGAATCTCCTTATTCTTATGCATGGAGTGGACCAAACGGATATACTGCAGCTACCGAAGATGTAAACAGCATTGCAGCTGGAACATATAGCTTAATCGTTACGGATGACAACAACTGTACTTCAACTCAAAATGTAGTTATAACTGAACCGGCCTTAGTAAGCATCGGATTTAGCGAAAGTCCTGTGAATTGCTTTGGAGGTAATGATGGAAGCCTAACGGCAAGTGTGATTACTGGAGGAACTGCTCCCTTCAGTTTCCAATGGGATGCTGCAGCAAATAACCAAGTCACAGCAACAGCTACTGGCTTAACTGAAGGAAACTATTTAGTAAGCGTTACCGATGCTAATGGATGTACCTATAGCGACAATGCAAACCTTACAGAGCCTCTAGTGCCACTAAGCATAACAATGGATAGTACTAATATTACTTGTGCAAGCTACAATGATGGTGTTGGAATAGTAACGGCAAGTGGAGGAACTGCAGGCTATACCTACTTATGGAATGACCCAATAGCTCAAACCAGTGCTCAAGCTACCAATCTATCACCTGGGACATACCAAGTTATTGTGACAGATGCTAATGGATGTGCTGAAAATGGAACCATAATGATTACTGAGCCAGACCCAATTTTTGTCGATCAAGAATCGGATTCAACTAATTGTTTTGGTGATGCAACTGGTGCAATCCAAATTATCGCAAGCGGAGGAACCATGGCTGGTTTTGCTTATTCTATCGATGGAGGAGAAACTTTCCAAAGTAGTGCTGAATTTTATAATCTACCCGCTGGAATTTATAATGAAATCATAGTGCAAGATTTAGGTTCAAATGTTGAGTGTTATTCAGACCCTATTTCTAGTACTATTTATGAGCAGCCATACTTCTCATTTGTTATTAATCCAGATGATACTACCCTTCAATTAGAAGTGAGTTTGACTTTAGACCTTGAAGTAACATCTCCAAATTATACAAATGCGGACATTGCTCAAGTAAACTGGTTCCCAACTACTGGACTTAATTGTATTGATTGTATCGATCCTACTGTATTAACTTACGATCATTACACAGAATATACTGCTACTGTTTATTACTACGGTGATGACAATGAGTTATGTAATTCAGCATCTAACACGGTAATCATAGTAGAAAATAATTTAGCCTTATTTATTCCTAATGCCTTCACTCCTAGTAATTTTGATGAAGTGAATAGACGCTTTGAAGTATTCGGAGAAGGTATTGAGTATATTACGCTGCAAGTATTTAATCGCATAGGTGAGAAGATCTTTGAAAGTAAGAATCAAAGTGCTACTTGGGATGGAACCTATAAGGGAGAATTACAAAGCCCTGGTGTGTATACCTACTTTGTAAGTGTTGAATACTTAGATGGAAAAGTAGTAGACAGAAAAGGAAGTGTTACTTTACTTCGATAAAAGATAAAACATATTGAGATCTAAGAAAGCCTCATTAGATTGAGGCTTTCTTATTGGTGGTACTTATAACAATCCTTTGTGTGGTCATTAACCATTCCAGAGGCTTGCATAAAGGCATAGCAAATTGTACCGCCAACAAAAGTGAATCCACATTTCTTGAGTTGTTTACTCATTTGAATGCTAAGTGAAGTTTTTGCAGGTAGATCATCCATAGATTCGAAGTTGTTTGTAATTGGCTTTCCACCTACAAATGACCAAATGTATGAAGAGAAGGAACCCTGTTCTTTTTGAATTTTAAGAAAGGCAATGGCATTCTTTCTAATTGCAAACACCTTTAGACGATTACGAATAATTCCTTTATTTAAGAGAATCTGTTCTAAATAATCATCAGAAAAATTAGCAATAGATTCCGCGTTAAACCCAGCAAAGAGCCTTCTATAATTTTCGCGTTTTTTGAGGATAGTTATCCAAGTCAAGCCAGCCTGTTGACCTTCCAAACATATCATTTCAAATAGATAATCATCGTCGTAATTAGGTGCACCCCACTCTTCGTCATGATACTTAATGTACAATGCATCAGAAGTACTCCAAGCACATCTTTTCTTTTCCATTAAATCTCTTTTAACCGAGCTATATATTTACCTAAGATATCAAACTCTAAATTCGCTTTATCCCCTTCTTTTAAGTCTTGAAAGCATGTATGCTCATAGGTAAAAGGAATAATTACAACTTCAAAACTGGTATTAGTAACATTAAATGCAGTTAAACTAACCCCATTAATACAAATAGAACCTTTTTCAACGATTAGTTTATCCCTACTGGCCTCATATTCAAAAATAAATCTCCAACTCCCTTCATTAAGCTCTTTAAGCCTACAGCTAGCTTGAGCATCTACATGACCCTGCACAATATGACCATCTAAGCGATCATTCATTCGCATACAACGTTCTAAATTAACCTTCGCTCCAATGACAAGGTCAGATAAATTAGTAAGGTCTAAAGTCTCTTTAACAGCTGTTACTACATACTGATCGTTAACAATTTCAACCACGGTTAAGCAAACACCATTATGCGCAACGCTCTGGTCAATCTTCAACTCATTCGCTATCGAAGATTGAAAGGTGAAGTGCCCATTTCCATCTTCTAGTTGGATATCAACTAGCTTAGCCAGATTTTCAATTATTCCTGTAAACATGTATAAAATATTTTTTAAGAATGAACAACACTAGTTATTTCTGATAAGGTGAATAAATCCCCCGCCATCATCTTGAGGTAAAGGAATTTTGTCTAGCGTTCCATCGCTTCGTAAAACGAAATAGAAACCACTATAGAGGTATACCCCATCGTTTAGTTCTTTGTTCGTCTTTTGATCTGTTCCATCCCAATTAATGTTTGGGTTCTCAGCTTGCCAAACTACACTTCCCCAGCGATTATAAATTTTCATTTCAATCTTAGCTACAAATCTCCAACCCGGAAACGGAGTATAGACATCATTCGCTCCATCACCATTTGGCGTAAAACTATTCGGTAAGTCATAGAATGGACAATTCTCAATACATAAAGTATCACTAAACTCTCCAACATTTCCCTTTTCATCTATGGCATTGATAATATAACAACCAGCCAAAGTGGTATTCAATTGATGAACAAAAAAGGTGTCGGACGTAGAACTTAAAAGTTGGTACTCTATTTCATCTTCTGAATAATACAAATTATACTCTACTGCATCCTCGCCGCAAGTTAATGCAGTCCAGGATATTCTGTTCTGAAAATTACTTTGTGTCCAAGCTTGACCTTGCAGTGATTCACAGTCATTACTGATAATCATTTCAGGAGGACAAGGTGCTGTTGTGTCAATAGGAATAGCACAAACACGTTGAGACAAGTTAATCAACGGTCTTGGTAAATCAGTGTTCGTATACCTGCCATTACTTTGCACAAAGTAACAATAAGACGAATCATTAAGCAAACCCGTATCTAAATAGCTTTGTTCGAGAACCGTTGTAATACTATCATATATTCCATTGATATTATCACTTCTAAATATTGTAAAGCGATCATTTAGCCAAGGAACATCTTCTTCCCAGCTCAAGGCTAGTTCTTCATCTCCAGGACCTATCGTCAAGAAAATAGAAGAAGCAACTGAGGTGCTTCCTAAGGTGTCGTTTCCTCCTTCTGCATAGAAACGAAGCTCATAGGAATACTCATTTTCTGAAGTATTCAATAAGGTATCCATATAACTAGTATCAATAAGTGCCGAATATGACAGCGCGGTAAAGCTAGTAATCAATTGCAAGTTACTTCCTGCAAAATCTTGAGAACTATACAATTCAAAAACGTAAGGTGGAGGATCTAAGATAGTATCCAAAAGACTAGGCCCTGCAATAGGTTTTGTCCAATTGATAAATATCTCGCCACTAGTTGTATCTGTAATATCTACCGATACATTAAGAATTACGGGTAAATCCAACGGCAACTCTACGCATACCTCATTACTTGGTGCACTTACTACTTTATTATAGACGCTCCCTTGAGAAGATGTAGGATTCTTTCCAAAATGAGCTAAAACTCTATAAGAATACTGATTTCCACGATCAACATCCGTATCCAAATAATCGTAGGTTAATATATCTTCCGCAATCAACTCGTAATCCGTATTATCTAAACCTAAATCACAGATACTGATATCAAAACTATCACATCCAATTTTTCTCCAAACAGAGAAATACTGAAAATCAGGTGAGTTAATACAATCATAGGGGTCATCCCAATTCAATAAAACATTGTTATTGATAATAGTCGCATTCAAGCCAATAGGTGGTGGCGGAACTACATTAATCAGCCAAGTCTCTAAATCTGAGAGAATAACTCCATTCCCATTGGGTTCATCTTCTGCTTTAAACACGACTTGATAAAACTGCGGACGAATATGTTCACAGCCTACATTCCAAGAAAAAACTCCCACAGGATTCAAGCCTGTATCTGCTTGAAAAGTTGCTGGAGATGGTGTAATGATAAATGGAGCTCCTAAAGCTGATAGACGCACTATTTCCCCATTAGGATCTTGGGCACTTACATTTATAGAAAAAGTAGAACCCGCTATAACACAGGTATCCCTAAGGGCTCGTATTTGAGGTGGGTCATCGAGTATAGCCTCAACGATTATTTCCATATCTCGCAACATGGTGCCGATACATCTTCCATTTCGAAACTCATTTATCAAGATAGCAATATTGTATATTCCTTGTTGCTGAGGAGTTGCCCATATAATTTCACCTGTATGCTCATCTATGGTAAAACTATTATTGGGTCCAGGAGGGAATTGATCTGGAAAGACATAAAGCGGCACTTCCAAACCATTTCCGGCCAATGAAGGAACTAAGCGAAAATATAGACTATCTCCATCGGGGTCAAATGCATTAGGATTGTGATAAAAAGTATCATTTACATTCGCGAAATCTATTGGAGGATTAAGTAATATAGGGGATGAATTACTTTCAAACAATTCTGGTGGAATGTACTTTAAGGTATCCTCAAAATAGATAGGCACACTCACAGAACCTGTGCCTCCAGAAATATTTACAATATCCGCAATTCTATTCTGATCCGTAACTGAAATGACGTAAAAGGGAAGAGCGCCACTATAGGTATGTACACCACTCTCATAAATGTTTTCTTTGATGTCATTGCCAATTAACTGTCCATTAGGAACGCCTCCAACTAGGGGCCCATTCACTCTAACTACCTCTTCTAATGTGCCATCTCCCCAGTCTAACTGTAAAGAGTCCCTATCTGCATTAGCGCTTAAATCACTAATCTTTGAGTAGCTTATGACGGTAACTCGATAACTTAAAGGTGAGATATATTCATAGAGTAACTCCCCTGCTCTGTTATGCGTAGCATAAGCATCAAGGCTCGCCATTACCAGACCAATCAAAACAATAATTTTTAAAAGAAACTTACTTTTCATTTGCTTTAACGAAATTACAAAACATAGCTGTATTTAGTGTATTTTTTTGTCACGTTAATTGTAAAACTAAAAAAGCTTCGCAATCTCTAAATTTACTTTAGAAATATAACGAAGCTTTTTAGATTTTATTAAGAACTTACTTAGACGATATTGAACTTTTAGAATACAATCTGTTCATTCTAGCAATGTTCTCTAGTGAAATACCTTTAGGACATTCCGCTTCACATGCTCCTGTGTTCGTGCAGTTGCCAAATCCTTCTTTATCCATTTGAGCAACCATGTTTAATACTCTTTGGTCACTTTCCACTTTACCTTGAGGTAACAAGTCTAATTGCGATACTTTAGCAGAAACGAATAACATAGCACTTGCATTCTTGCATGCGGCAACACATGCGCCACATCCAATGCAAGTTGCTGCATCAAAAGCTGCATCTGCATCATGCTTTGGAATTGGAATAGCATTAGCATCCTGCGTATTTCCACTAGTATTTACAGAAACATAACCACCTGCTTGAATAATACGGTCGAATGCTCCTCTATCAACTACTAAATCTTTAATGATTGGAAAAGCACTTGCTCTCCATGGTTCAATGGTAATGGTTTCACCATCTTTGAACGACCTCATATGCAATTGGCAGGTAGTTACTCTATCACCTGGTCCGTGAGGCTGTCCATTGATATACATAGAACATGAACCACAAATACCTTCTCTACAATCGTGATCAAAAGCAATTGGTTCTTCGCCTTTCACCACTAATTCTAAATTAAGTACATCTATCATTTCCAAAAATGATGAATCAGGAGAAATATCCTTTACATCATAATCGACCATTTGTCCTTTATCGTTTGCACCTAGTTGGCGCCATACTTTCAATTTTAAATTCATTACTCTACTTTTAAGTACTGTATTAAAAAACTATTTATAAGATCTCGTCTTCAACTCAATCGCCTCGAACTTCAATTCTTCTTTATGTAATGCAGGCTCTACATTGTCTCCTTTGTATTCCCACGCTGCTACATACGCAAAATCCTTATCATCTCTTAGCGCTTCACCTTCTGGTGTTTTGTACTCTTCACGGAAATGACCACCACAAGATTCATTTCTTTGCAAAGCATCCAAAGCAAACAATTCACCTAATTCAAGAAAATCTGCAACACGTCCAGCTTTTTCAAGCTCTTGATTGAATCCTTTATCAGAACCCGGCACAAAAACATCTTTCCAGAATTCTTCTCTAATCACTTTAATTTCAGCGATAGCTTCTTTAAGACCCTTCTCATTTCTGGCCATTCCAACTTTATCCCACATAACTTTCCCTAAGCGCTTGTGGAATTCATCAACTGGCTTAGTTCCTTTATTGTTTATTAATTTTTCAATTCTACCAGCAACTTCTTTCTCCGCAGCATCAAACTCAGGCAAATCTGTAGGTATTTTTCCAGTACTAATCTCTTTTGCTAAGTAATCCCCAATCGTATAAGGCAATACGAAATATCCATCAGCTAAACCTTGCATTAGTGCAGAAGCTCCTAGTCTATTTGCTCCGTGATCGGAGAAGTTTGCTTCACCAATAGAGTATAAACCTTCAACCGAGGTCATCAAGTTATAATCCACCCATGTACCACCCATTGTATAATGGACAGCCGGGTAAATCATCATTGGCGTTTCATAAGGATTCTGATCTACAATCTTTTCATACATTTCGAAAAGGTTGCCATATTTTGACTTGACTACATCCTTACCTAATCGTTCGATCTCAGCGGTATTAGTTTCGTCTATATCATGTAATCTTGCTTGAATTTTACCATATCGTAGTACAGCAGCAGCGAAATCTAAATAAACAGCCTCACCGGTTTTATTAACACCAAATCCAGCATCACATCTCTCCTTAGCTGCTCTTGAAGCAACATCTCTAGGAACTAAATTCCCAAATGCAGGATATCTTCTTTCCAAATAGTAATCTCTTCTATCTTCCGCTAAATCAGTTGGCTTCAAAGAACCATTTCTAATTTTCTCTGCATCCTCTATATGCAAGGGAACCCAAATTCGTCCATCATTTCTCAAAGATTCTGACATTAAAGTCAATTTACTTTGATGATCTCCACTACGTGGAATACATGTTGGGTGAATTTGTGTATAACAAGGGTTTGCGAAGAAAGCTCCTTTTTTGTATGCTTTCCAAGCGGCAGTTACATTACTACCCATAGCATTAGTAGACAAGAAAAATACGTTACCGTATCCACCACCTGCCATTACCACAGCATGTGCAGAATGTCTTTCTATTTCACCCGTAATTAAATTACGTGCAATGATTCCTCTAGCTTTTCCATCTACGATTACTACATCAAGCATTTCATGTCTGTTAAACATTTCTACTTTGCCAGTAGCTATTTGACGACTTAAGGCAGAGTACGCCCCTAATAAAAGCTGCTGTCCAGTTTGACCTGCAGCATAAAAAGTTCTAGATACTAAAACACCACCGAATGAACGATTATCCAATAATCCTCCATACTCACGAGCAAAAGGTACTCCTTGCGCCACACATTGGTCAATAATATTTCCAGAAACTTGAGCTAATCGATAAACGTTTGCTTCTCTACTTCTATAATCACCACCTTTTACGGTATCGTAAAATAAACGATAATTAGAATCTCCATCTCCTTGATAGTTCTTTGCAGCATTAATTCCTCCTTGAGCAGCAATTGAGTGTGCTCTTCTCGGGCTATCTTGAAAACAAAAAGTCTTAACATTATATCCAAGTTCGGCGAGGGTTGCAGAAGCAGAACCACCTGCTAAACCAGTACCAATTACAATAACGTCAATGTTTCTCTTGTTTGCTGGGTTAACCAAATCAATATGACCCTTGTGGTTTTCCCACTTTTCGCTCATTTCTCCTTCAGGAACTTTAGCATTTAATACAGACATAGTATATGATAATTTTAATGGATTAAAAAGTGATAAATTGCAATAAAGGCAAAACCTGCAGGTATTACAATACTATAGAAGAATCCTATTTTCTTTAAAATTGGAGTGTATTTTGGATGATTCGCTCCAACTGATTGAAACGATGATTCAAACCCGTGGTTCGTGTGCAATCCTAAAAATACAAACGCAGCCACATAAATAACTACGCGCCAAACATCTTGAAATTTATGAACTAACTCTTCATAATATCTTAGTTCCCCGTTTGCATTCAAACCAGTCATATCTCCTTGACCATACTTTACAATCATTTCATGTACCCAAAAATCATAAAGGTGTAATCCCATGAATAAGAGAATAGCAATTCCGGAATAGATCATGTTCTTACTTACCTTCTTCCCTCCTGAGGTACTAGCAGCAAAATAGCCAATAGGTCTGGCCTTTCTATTCTGGATTTCCAAAACAAAGGCCATCACGAAGTGAAAAATGATACCAAACATCAATACGGGTTGCAATACAGCCTGCACTAAAAAGTTAGTTCCCATAAAGTGCGAAACCTCATTAAAGGCATCTGGATTAACTATAGATAAGATGTTGATAGTGAAATGTTGTAGGAGGAAAAACATCAAGAAAAATCCTGACAAAGCCATTAAAATTTTTCTACTAATTGTGGACAATTTTGACATGTACTTAAATTTTTCCCAAAGGTAATTAATGAATCACTAGAAATCAAGATTAAAAGTGGTCAATAAACTATTTAGAAACCATCTAGATAAACCAAACTTAGTACGCCGATTCTTAATCTAAAAACAAAAATCGAGTGAAATAGTTTATACTGTGAGGAGTTTAAAGCCCCATCAATGTCAAGAAATTTTGCTTTTGCTGGTATACCGCCTGCATAACTTTCCATTAAACTCGCCTATAGCAATTGACCTATTGGAGTTTTTCAAGAAGTGGTGTACATGGAATTCATCTATGCTTAAAGCGTGATATGCAGCAGCACATCACTTAAGCTTTCTACTGGGGTAATGCCAGTATCAGCTGGAATCTCTTTGGTGGTAACCATAAAACACTCCATTCCTAAGGTTAGGCCAAAACGCATATCTGAAAGTTTATCTCCTACCATAATAGATTTGTTGAAATCAATTTCAGGGAAATCTCTTTTCGCCCACATCGCCATTCCTATTTCAGGTTTACGACAAGGGGATTCTTCTTCTTCTAGATCTGGACAATAATATACTCTGTCTATCCGCCCATCTTCTTCCTTAACAACCTCAACTAGCCTGTTATGAATTTCGTGCAATTGGTCTTTGGTCATCAATTCCTTACCAACACCTTGTTGATTCGTAACTACCACAATTCGACCCATTAGCATACCAAAATAACGCAATGAACGATGAACATCAGGTAAAAATTCAAACTCATCCCAAGAAGTCACATAGCCATCTTCAATATTCTTATTAATAACCCCATCTCTATCCAAAAACAAGGTCCACGTTTCGTCTACTTCAATCTTCTTACTCACTAAATAATTTTTTTTCTACTAATTCACATATAATATGCCCAAGTAATAGGTGACACTCCTGAATTCGAGGTGTATCGGTACTGGGTATTTTCACTTTCAAACTACAACTGGCATCCAGTTCAGTTTCTGCACTACCTGTAAATGCTACGGCCTCCACTCCCATCTTTTGGGCTTGTTTGGCTGCATTGATAATATTGGGAGATTTTCCTGAAGTACTTAAAAGCCATAGTACATCACCTTTTTTTGCTTTAGCTTCTAATAGTCTTGCAAAGAGATGATCAAAGCCAAAATCATTGGCTATGGCAGTTAACGCTGCTTCGTTTACATTTAAGGCTTCAACCGGTAAAGCTTTACGGTCTAAATAAAATCGTCCAGAAAATTCTGCGGCTAGATGAAGTGCGTCTGCAGCACTCCCTCCATTTCCACAAATAAGAATCTGATTGCCTGTGTTCAAAGTATCGACAAATTTACGGGTAATTTGATCTACACTTAAAAGCAATTCACGGTCCTGAATCAGGGCCTTTTTAAGGTCTGCACTTGCTTGAATACGTGTAATAATGTCTTGCATGTCCTTAGTTTATTACTTCTTTTTAGAATTCCCGTAATAGTTATTTACAAAGCCTAAAGCTTCTTCTACTCCCATCATTTTTTGATAAACTGCATAAATCAAACCTGCACCGTAGGCAAAAACTTGAATATTCAGCGTAAGAATAGCGTACAAAGCTACAAGGATTTGTCGATGTTTTAAAAAAGCTTGAACAAATGCAATTAGACAAACAATTAAATGGCCCAAGACAACTAATTGAAAAAGCTTAACAAAGACTGGAAATAGTAAGGCCAATAAAAACAATAAGGCATAAGAGGCTACAATAAGTGACGGTAGAAAGTGTACCGTTTTCAATAACTCTTTATGACTTGTACCTAGATTGATTCGTGCAACGCCCCAATTGAAGATTTGTTTAAAGAATTTCTTTAAGCTAGTTCTTCGTTTATGGTAAACAAAAGCATCTGGAATAAGTCCCACTTCAAACCCCGCTTGATAAATTCTTGCTGAGTAATCCATATCCTGACCATGTCTTAGCATGTTCATCCCACCTATCTTTTCATATACTTCACGAGAAATACCCATGTTAAAACTTCTAGGATAAAATTTACCCACGCTTTTCTTTCCTCCTCTGGTTCCACCGGTACCTAAAAACGAGGTCATACTATAATTAATAGCTTTCACTAATGGCGAGAATGATTCGTGAGCACTATCAGGACCTCCGAATGCGTCTAATGGATGTTTGCTTAGATAACTATCAATTTCTTCCAACCATTGTGGTGGGAACATACAATCGGAGTCTACAAATACAAAGTATTCACCTTTAGCTTCTTTCATTCCGTAATTCCTAGCCTTTCCTGGTCCTTGATTTTGCTGGAATATTGCTCTTGACTGCAGCCCACTACTTGAACTATATGATTCTATATATTCTTTAAATCCATCAGAAGAACCATCATCTACAAATAGAAATTCGAAGGAGTCCCTAGAAAAAGGTATTAACTCAGCAGATGCTAAAAGTTCTTTAACCTCCTCCAGCCTATTATAAACAGCTATGATAATTGAATATTTCAAGTACTAGGCTTTCGGTTTAATCAAGTAATATGCGCATGTGCTTACAAAATTACGCACAAATGGAATATTGGCAAGAATAAAATTTTGTTTTTTAGGTTTGAGTTTAAACTTAATCTCATAGTTAGGGTTAATGAAATAAATTGTCTCATCAAGAATATCCCAATTAGAAGATTTAGCTATTCGCCTAAATCGCTCAATAGATATTCCAGTTGATTTAGTCTGCAACAAAGACTCCATGCGTTGCTCTGACTCTCCAAAAAGCTTTAGAATAGCTTTGTACAAAAAAGCTGGCAGGATATGAAAAAAGGGGGTCTTTCCTAAAATTGACTTACAACCTTGCTGATGTCCGCCGAAAGGCATATACCATGGTGGGAAGCCAAAAAAGATAAGTCCATCTGGTTTTACAAATTGATGTAAGAAGGCCATAAATTTTTCCTGATCAGGAATATGTTCAATAACATCTCTCATCATGATTAGATCAAACTTTCCAAAATCGGCTGGATTAACATCGTAAATATTCTGAGTAAGCAGTTGTAATTTACTCGTGTCGTCAGTAAATTTATCTAAATAATACTTTGCGCGTTCAATTTGAACCTCGATCAAATCAATTCCTACAACTTCATATCCTTTTGAAACAAAATACTTAAGATTGCCGCCTTCTCCACAACCTATTTCCAGAACTCTAGCGTTCCGTGCAAGTTGCTTACAAGATTCGATATAAGGAACTACATATTTTTCAGTTGTAAAGTCCTGTTCTTTGAAATATCGTTCTCTATTTGCTCGTCGTTCTTCAGTAGAAATTTTTTCTCCCGTTTGCATATATTATGTACTGATTTATTTAGGCGAATATAACCAAAATAACGCTTACGATAATAAAGTCTAAATATTTTCATTTACTTTGCATTTATCAACAAAATAATTGGAATGGAAATCGACTTCAAGAAACAAATACTCCCTCATTTCATAGCCATTATAGCCATTTTAGGTTTTAGTATTGCTTTGTTTGCACCTAGCCTTGATGGCAGTAAAGTAGTAGGTCCAGATAGTATTTCTTCAGCAGCTAGATACAAGTACATATTAGATTACAAAGAAGAAACAGGAAAAAATGCCACTTGGAATCCTTCGCAGTTCGCTGGAGACCCTAGAGTTTTAGCATTAGGAAAAGAGAGTAATTTATTAGGGATTGTTCACCAGGTTTTTACACTGAATGTTTGGTATCCGATTGGGATGTTTTTCGCTATTGGTTTAGCTATGTACCTTTCCCTGTGCTTAATGGGCGTCAATTCCTGGATTGGCTTGATTGTGAGTCTAGGCTATATGCTATCCTATATCTTCTTCACTTTATATGAGGCCGGTCATGGTCAAAAAGTGCTAACTTTAGCATACGTCCCTCTGGTTATTTCTGGAACGATTATGCTTTTAGGCAAGAAGAAATTACATGGCATTCTTGCTCTTCTAATTGGTACTTCTCTAGCCATTTTTGTAGGTCACGTACAAATGGTTTTCTATCTAATTCTTGCATTAGTTGCATTCGGAATTCCATTAATCATATTCGCTTTAAAAGACAAAACATACAAATCTTTTTCTACAGGCTTGGCCATAGCTATCGTTGTTGCACTAGTTGCGGTAGGAACAGATTACTCCCAATTGAAATCTACTTATGAATTTTCTAAGCAAACCATGCGTGGAGGAAGTATATTAGAAGGAAAGACAGAAGCGGATGCTCCCGACGAAACAAAGAGCTCTGGACTTAAATGGGATTATGCCATGAGTTGGAGTTTTCAAGCTAAAGAATTCCTTACTATAGTAGTTCCCCGAATTGCTGGTGGTGGTTCACAAGAAAAAATAGACAAGGAGAATCCAATAGCTAAGTTGATGATGCAGAATGGCTCTAAAGTTAAAAATGATAAAGTAGCCGTACCCGCGTATTGGGGCTCAATGCCATTTACATCTGGTGGAGTTTATGTTGGAGCGAGCGTTCTTTGTCTTTTTATGATATCGCTGTTTTTTATTGAACGAAAATATGCCTTTGCTTTTGGATCAGCTTTTCTTATGATCTTCCTACTGTCAATGGGTAAACACGCCGAATGGTTTAATCGCATGCTATTCGATTTTTTACCGATGTTTAGTAAGTTTAGAGCGCCCAGTTCTGCCGTATCTATTCTACCCGCCTTTGTTTTCTTGCAAGTTGGAATGGGTTTACATAAACTAATCGAAGAAGAAAAAACGGCCAATACCATTAAGTATTTATTGATCGGTGCAGGAATAAGTGTTGGATTTTTAATCCTTGTGTTCTTATTAGGTAGTTCGAGTTTTAGCTTCCTTTCTCCTAATGATGCAAACTATGAGTTTAACATTCAAAGCATATTAATTGAAGGTAGAAAAGAACTTTTCAAAGCAGATATTATTCGAAGCATCGTCTTTATGCTTTTAGCTGCAGGTAGCTTGTTTCTTTACCTCAAAGAGATTCTAAAGTCCAAGTATCTACTCTATGTAATACTTGCTGGAATTTTCATCATGGATCTTCTACCT